>Ga0209532_1000128_pt1 | contig 72316 bp, 73 predicted proteins | sample COG_02_FD_184746 | JGI IMG/M metagenome (GOLD analysis project Ga0209532, IMG submission 184746) | Pelagic Microbial community sample from North Sea - COGITO 998_met_02 (SPAdes) (version 2) | ecosystem: Environmental > Aquatic > Marine > Neritic zone/Coastal water | place: Helgoland, sampling... | reverse complement strand
CTTCAGCTTTCATCGTAATTACCTTGCCTTCTCCAGTTTTGTTAGATTCTTCTAAAGCATTGGCTACTAACCCACCATGATGACATTCAAATCTTATTTTACCAGTGGCTTTTTTTGTGAAATTACCACGTTGATTGGTAACCAACATGGAAACATTTTTCCCAATATTTTCTATACCCTTCATCACCAATACACCTGTTGCCATTTCTGCAGCCATTCCTTGTGCTGCCCAAAACATAGATTTAAAAGGATTTTGATTCATCCATTTGTGAGTGATACTAACTATAGCTGTTTCTTCCTGTATTGAAACCACCCGAACTCCTCCCAAATATGCAAGAGGTAATTTAAATAACATAAATCTATTGATTCTTTTAGGTGTAATATTCATGAAGTATAAATTTGTTGCGAAAGATACTTATAATTTGTGAGCTTAGAAATTGAACAAAGTCAAAAATAATGATACATAATCCCTAAATCTATGTTGATTATAAGGTGAAAAGTATGAAGTCTGTAAAGTTAATTTTCATATAATCTATTATGTTTTAATTTTTTGAATAGTTATTAAAAAAATAAATTACTATTGTGGCAATTGAACTTGCAACGGTCTCGGCTATGAGTAGTTGCGTGGTTTAGCGATTAACTTCGCAAGTACACACCAAACTGAAAATCCGCGAGGATTTTCAGAAGTAGGCGAGAACAAGCAATTACTTATAGCCATTGTTGTAAAACGTTTTTTTAATTCCATTCCACATTTAGTTTTTCCAATTCCGCATTTAATTCAGTCAGTGAATTCGCGTCAATTATTTGCGTGTCGATTATAAATTCCGTTTTATTAGTTCTCAATTTGTAGTCTCCTGCAAACTTTTTAATCCTACTAATTTCGTTCAAATTAATATTCTTTGGAATGAGAGTATTCTTTGTCAGAATTCCGTCTTTAATGGTCAGATATTGTTTTTTCTTTTCGTAATAATAAATTATTAGAGAAAAAAATCCCGCTCCAATTAATCCAATTCCAGCAGAGTCCAATTGAAATTCATTCGATTCACTAAAAATTGTAAAAGCTATTGTCATTACAGTTCCAGCTATTACAAAATATAGTCCGAGTTTGTAATTCGAGTTTAATCTCTCTTTTGAATATTTAATTTTCATTTTGCAAATGTTTTACAACTGGTTATATCCAAACAAAAGCTTGTGTTAACAGTTATATATTTCGGGATAACACAAGTTTTTAGTTGTCTTTATCTGTAAAGCTTTTGGAGATTACAGTAGTTTTCCTTTGTGTCAAAAATAAAGTTAAATAGGTATTTAAGTCAATCTCCAGAAATGGTGAAATTTTTTACTCCCTTTTTTTAGGGAGAACACCCTATTTAAAGAATTTACGGTACGTTCTTTTACCAATACAATGCCTCTGGCTAAAGCAAGAATGTTTTAAATAAGAATATAGTTACTAAGCCCCATAAAGTTCCGGTGGCCATGCTAAGAATGGCTAAAAGTATGGCATGTGGCATCCATTTTTTTTCGTAGGCAGCTGTTACTGCTGGTGCGGTTGCAATACCACCAACATTTGCCATACTAGCTATAGGAACCCATGCAATACTTACATTTAAAAGTTTAGCCGCTATGAGCATAATTACCACATGACTAATTAACCAAACTACTAAAAACCCAAGAAAGGCAATGTCAAATTCCATTGCACTAAATTTTAATTTTAAGCCTAAAATTGCCATTACTAACAAGATTAAAATACTTCCTATGCGAAGGGCAAAATTAATATTCCATTTTTTAATAAGATTGCTAAATAACAACCCTATAATAGATACTGCAATTACCTTCACAATAAAACTCTCAATAAAGTTATTTACAAGTAAAATACTAGAAAGTAGTACTAAAAATATAAATACAGGATGTATTTTTTCTCCTTTTTGTTCTTCTATATTTTCAGGCATCGCTATATTAGAAATCTTAAAAAAGCGGTTTAAACTGTCTGTCTTTTTAATTCCCTGAAACATTAAAATAGTCCAAATATTTACAAGTACATTGTCTATAACAAGTACTGTTAAAAAAATATTTTCAGGACATTCTACCAACTCTTTTAGCACTAATTGGCTTGTGCTTCCTCCTATCCAACTTCCAACAATTGGTGGAAGCCCTTTCCAATACTCTTGGTGTATTAATAAATTGGCTACAAAAGAAGTGTCTAACAATACAAATGCTAGCATAATAGGAAACACAGCTATCCAAAAAGAGCCTATCACAAAAACAGCTATGGGTTTCCAACCAATTGATTTTAATTGATTTATAGACAAACTACTCATAACAGCAATAATAGCAAAGGGTATAAAATAGGTTTTGCTAAACCGATGTATGTCTGCAGCTGCAAAATCTTCTCCTATAAGCATAGAAATTGCTGCAGGTATTAAATAAGCTAATAAGATAGCCGGAACCCAATTAAATATTGCTTTAATATGTTTGTTTTCCCATCTATCTAGAAAGAAAACACTAATAACTGTAAAAGATATAATAAGTACCGGAATCATTAGTTGTTGTTTTCAATAATTCCTAAGTGAATAATTCTTCCTCCAGACATGTTAATTGGATTGCTCGTTTTTCCTATAACAATGCCTTTTTCTGGTGCGTAATATTTTTTAATGATGTCTCCAAAAGGGTTTCTTAAAATGGCAATTAATTCTTGTGCTTCAACAATTTGATTGAGTGCTACTGTAAGTTCTAAATAACCGCCTTGGTCTAAATAAATCCAATATGATTTTTTACAATAAATAGGGGCTGAAACTATAGATTGTTTTTGAGGAATCATGCGTAGCCAACTCATAATATTTGTAACTCCTAACTTTCCTCTTTCTATCATTTCTGGCTGAAATACTTGAGGGTTTCCATATTCTACGGTAATGGTTGGTATTCCCATTAGCATTGCTTCTGCCCTCATTGTACGAGTTGTAATAGCTTGCTTGGTAGCACTAGGAACTCCTTTATTTTTTAGTATAATATCTGCATCTTGCAGTGTTGCCATTTTTTTAATTTCTGGATCTTCTAGAGCTGCTCTTACATACAAACTATTTTCTCTACCAAAACTGGCGGTGTGCATGTCTATGAGGTAATCTAATTTTGAGAGTATTTTAGTTTTTATATTCCAGACATACTGCTGGGTTCTATTTCCGTTTTCTTTTCCTGGAAAATTTCTGTTTAAGTCTTCATTGTCTATATATCTTCTTTGATGTAAAGGCAAGCTAATACCATTTAATCCTGGAATGGCTATAATGGTTCCTTGCAGAGAATCTATAGTAATGTCTGCCAATACTCTTTGAATAACTGCTACCCCATTTACTTCATTTCCATGAATTGCAGCGGTAAGACCTAATACTGGTTTTTCTACAGTACCTCTAGCAACAATAATAGGAATATAAACAGGCTGAGCTAGCCCATTATCTATCATTTTTAACCAATATTTTTTTATTTGATTGGGTTTTATTTGTTCTAATTGAATGTCATCTATAGTTTCAATTTGTTCTTGCGCAAGAGCAAACAAAGAAAATAGTAGAGATACTAGTAAAAAAGATTTTTTCATGATTGTAGTCTATTAGTTAACATACACGTTGTTAAAGTAGTACTATAATCTCAATTTTTATCTATTTGATAAAATTTAACGTATTTGTTGTTGTTTTTTATAAGGCTAAAAAACGCTATTAATCTTATGACTTTAACATGCCTGCTTTCTTTATAAATTGTTCTGCTTTTTCTGTTTCTGGTTTGGTAAGTAAACTAACCCCTACAAAAATTATAGCAGAGGCTAACATACCGATAAGTGCTTGCTCTACCGAAGCAATTTCCCATACTGAAGGTAATTTTACACCTAGGGCTATGAGCATATTATAAGAAGAAAAAAGTAGACCAAATACAATAGAAGCAAAAGCTCCTTTAGAATTCCCTGACTTCCAAATAAAAGCAAAAACTAAAGGCACAAACGCTCCAGTAGCTAAAAAGTCAGAACCAATCCAGGCAATGCGAAGTATTGAACGTATCTCTAAACTAATTAGTAAGCCTAATAAAGCAATGACTATTGTAGAAATTTTCCCTACAAATACCATTTCCTTAGCACTAACATTTGGTTTTATTTTACTCTTGTACATATCTACACTAAGCACCAAAGCACCGGTATTGATCATGGAATCCATAGTAGACATAATTGCGGAACAAAGCCCTACAAAAATAAAGGCTGCTAATCCAACTGGCAATAAATCAACAATCATGGCAGGCACTATTCCTCCTTCTGGTACAGATTCAAATATACCCAAACTTAAAACTCCTGTAAGCGTTACAATTAGGTAAAGAGGAATAAAAACCATAAAGGCTAAAGACATCATTTTTTTTGCATCATTAGGATTTTTTGTTGCAGAAATTCTTTGCCAAATATTGGCTTGTATCATCCAGGAACATCCAAAGGTTATAATAAAAACCAGGTTGTTTGAAATGTTATGAAAAAAGGAAAAGAATGCTGGCTTATTTTGTTCTAAAGCAATTTCTTGTACTTTTCCAAAACCGCCAGAATGTTGGTAAGCAACTATAAAAAGAACCACAACAGCTATAAGTAAAAATACAAACTGAATAATATCTGTAATAACAACTCCTTTAAAACCTCCAAAAAAGGAATACATTAAAACCATTGAAGTCCCAAAAAAAGCGGCTATTTTATAATCAATTTCAAAAAATGATTGAAAGAAATTACCAATAACTACAGCCTGAGTAGCTACTCCTAATATCATAAAAATTAAAATAAGTAATGAAAGTAAAAACGCTACTCTTTTATTGTAGCGAGCTTCCATCAATTGTGGTTGGGTAATCGTGCCTATTTTTCTAATAGCCTTAGAAAATAAATACATTAAAAATGTAGAAAACAAAACAGGCATTCCATAAATCCAAAAAGAGCTGATTCCTTGATTAAAACCGTGGTCTACAAGATCTATAGCAGAACCACCACCCCACCATGAAGCAATAAAAGTTATTGATAAAGCCCAAAATGGCAATTTTCTACTTGCCAAAAAATAGTCTTCCGAGGAAGTGCTTTTCTTAGCTTTAAGGACAACAACCATAATTACAAAAAAATAAAGTCCTAATAAAATGAAAGAAATATATTGAAGTTGTGTCATTTTTATTGATAAAAATTTATCCAAAGCTAAGAATTAAATGATAATTGATTAGATCTGTTTTTTTAGATAAAAAAAGTAAATTGATTATTACCACATGCTATGAAAGGCAATTTATAAAATCTAAATCTATTAAAATATAGTACTATGTTTTGCATAATACTATCTTTTACCCTATATTTGCATAAATAAACCTTACACTATAAAATTTCACAGCATTTATGAAGATAGAAAACACGAAGGCTCAAATGCGTAAAGGAGTCTTAGAGTATTGTATTTTGTCTATTTTACAACATGGAGATGCCTATACATCTGAGATCATTTCTACACTTAAAAGTGCAGAAATGATTGTAGTAGAAGGAACTATATACCCATTACTTACTCGGTTAAAAAATTCTGGTTTATTATCCTATCGATGGGAAGAATCCAGTTCTGGTCCACCAAGAAAATACTACGTTTTATCAGAAAGCGGACAACAATTTTTAAAAGAATTAGATATAACCTGGAATAATTTAATGCTTGCTGTAAACCAAATAACAAATGATAAATGAATAAGACTATCAATATAAATTTAGGAGGATATTTTTTTCATATAGACGAAACCGCCTACAAAAAATTAAAAAGGTATTTAGATGCCATTGCTAAATCTTTAAGTGATGATCCGGAGGGCAAAAATGAAATTATTGCTGATATTGAAGCGCGAATTTGTGAATTATTATCTGAAAAAATTACAGAAACTCGTCAAGTAGTTAATGAGCTAGACATTCATAATATTATAAAAATAATGGGAGAACCTGAAGATTATTCAGATCATGATGAGAACTTCCAGGAAACAAAGTCTAAATCTAACAACGGTAAAAACAATTTTAAAAAATTATTTAGAGATCGTGAAAATAGATTTATAAGTGGTGTTTCATCAGGGATTGCTCATTACTTGGATCTTGATGTTGTTTGGATTAGAATTGCATTTATCTTATTAACTGTTTTTTCTGGGATGGGTCTTATTGCCTACATAGTATTTTGGATTGTTACTCCAGAAGCAAAAACAACTGCAGAAAAACTTCAAATGGAAGGAGAGCGAGTAACTATTGACAATATTGAGAAAAAAATTAGAGAGGAGTTCAGTTCTATCAAAGAAACTATCGAAGATGGCGCAAATAATGTAAAAAAAAAAGTAGCAGATGGATTTCAAAGAAATGGAAAGAATACCACATCTGGCTTGCAAGACTTTCTTAACGTTATTGGAAATATAATTACTGTTGTATTTAATGTAATAGGTAAGTTTATCGGTTTAATTATAGTTATTTTTTCTTCAATCATTTTAATCTCTATTTTCTTTGGAGTTTTCTCTTTAGGAAGTTTTGAATTATTAGGATATGGTGACAATCTTATAAACCTTCCCGATTTCGTATATGATTCAATCTTACCCTATTGGATACTTACTATTTGTATGTTTATTGTAATTGGATTTCCTTTTTTAATTCTTTTTATACTTGGCCTTAGAATTATTTCAAGTAACATAAAACAATTCAGTAAAACAGTGTCTTTATCATTACTTAGCGTTTGGATTGTAGCTTTATTAACAATTGTTTTTGCCGGAATAGACATAGGAACATCTGATGCTTATAACGGAACCAAAATTGAAAATTATCCATTAAATTTATCATCTAAAGACACCTTGTTTTTAAAAATGATAAATGATGATGAACTTTATTTTCAAGACAAATTAAGAAGAAGTACTAAGAGAATAAAAGTTGAAGATAATGGCGTTAAAAAAATTTATGCTACCAACGTAAAAGTATCTGTAGAAAAAAGTAATACTGAAAATTTTACATTTAAAATTAGAAAAGTCTCTGAAGGAAGAAATAAAAATAAGGCTACTGAAAAAGCTGCAAAAATTGATTATCGCTATTCAATAAAAGACAGTACTCTAAAATTAAATGCATTTTTCTTATCTCATTTAAATCATAGGTCAAGTGATGAAATTGTATATGTGACGATATATGTTCCAGAGGGTAACACTGTGTTTATAGACACTAGCACTCATAGTTTCTTATATCGAATTAAAAATAGTAATAATCTATATCATGGAGATGTAACCAATCATTTTTTTGAAATGACAGAAAAAGGGTTGAGTTGTACTGACTGTATAAAACAGCTTAAAATGTAATTAAAAGATGTTTAAAAACAGTTCATCCAAAAAAATCAACAATTGAGCACTCAATAATTAATTAAACACAAAAAGAATCATACATTTATCAAAAAAAAACTATGAAACTAATTATCATCAAATTTACAGCCTTCTTATTTCTAATTACTCTTTCCACATGTAGTATAGATATACTAAATAGAATTGAAGGAAATAAAAATGTAATCTCTGTTAAAAGAGATATTAATGAAGATTTTACGAAAGTAAAGGTAAGTACAGGTATAGAATTAATAATAGACCAAGGAAGTGAAATTTCACTAACTGTAGAAGCCGACGAAAATTTACATGATATTATTATCACAGAGGTTGAGGGTGGGAAATTAAAAATTTATACTGAAAAAAATATTTGGAAATCTGCTTCAAAAAAAGTGTATCTGACAGTAAATACCCTGGAAGAGTTAAAAGCTTCTAGTGGAAGTAATGTAATCACTACTAATGTAATTAAAGCTACAGATCTTCATATTGGCTCTAGTAGTGGCGCCAAGTTAACTCTAGAGGTTACAGCAGTTAACCTTATATCAAATACCAGTAGTGGCGCAAGTGCCAATATAGATGTAAATGCTAACAGCGTAGTGTCAAGTTCTAGTAGTGGGTCAAACATGAAAATTAAAGGAAAGTCCACAAACCATGAAACAAGTGCATCAAGTGGTAGCTCTATAAATGCCTATAAGTTACTGTCTAAAAATGTTACGACAAAGGTAAGTAGTGGTGCAAGTATAAGTGTCCATGCATCAGAATCTATTGATGGAAAAGCTAGTAGTGGAGGAAGTATTTCTTTTGAAGGGAATCCAGAAAAAATAACAAGAAAAACATCATCCGGCGGAAGTATTTCTGGCAGTTAACAAAGTAACAATTAAATGAAAAAGAAAATATAGGTTTAATTTTGTTAGTCTATTAAATAAGAGTTGCTTGAAACATAACAACTCTTATTTTTTTTTCAAATGTTCTTCTATATCAGCAAGATGGTGTTCTAATGCTTCCGATGAAATTTGTATTTCTCTAATTAATAAAGTAAGTGAGACAAGCAGTAACAATAGCGCTATACCAAATAACCAAATGGCCACAAGTTTATATTCTATATAAATTAAAAACATGGTTAAGACACACAACAATAAACTTCCTATCCCAAATATTTGCATCCAACGTGTTAACGTAAGTCTTAGTTTAAGGTTTTTAATTTGTCTGAGTAATGATTCATCTTTGTTATCTAAATAAACCGCATGTAAATTTCTAATTACTGCAGCGTAGGCTAAAAATCGGTTCGTGTAGGCTAACATGATTAAAGATATTGCCGAAAATAAAAGTGCGGGTGTAGTTAATGTTAATGCTTCCATAGGATACAAAATTAAATATTTTCTATACTTTTAGCGCATGAAAAAATATGTTATTTTTTTTATTGTTTTATTTTGCCTTGAGGGTAAAGGACAAAAACTACCTGATGGCTTTACTTATTTATCAGAAATTGATCCAACTATAAAAAAAGAGCTCAGGTATTTCACCACAAATAATTTTATTGGAATACCCATAGATGGATATAAAAACAATAAGATTATACTCACAACCCCTACAGCAAGAGCACTAAAAGAAATTCAAACTAAATTGATGAGTTCTGGACTTAGCATTAAAATTTTTGATGCCTACAGACCACAACAAGCTGTAAATCATTTTATCAGATGGGCCAAAGTAATGAATGATACCTTAATGAAACAATTTTATTACCCGGATGTTCAAAAATCTGAATTGTTTACATTGGGCTTTATTGCCTTAAAATCTGGTCATACAAGAGGCAGTACGGTAGATCTTAGTATTGTTGACATAAAAACAAATAGAGAATTAGACATGGGGAGTTCTTATGATTTTTTCGGTGAAAAGTCGCATCCGTTTTATAAAAAAATCACTGATAAACAAATGAAAAACAGGATGTTACTTAGATCTATTATGATAAAAAATGGTTTCATACCCTATGACAATGAATGGTGGCACTTTACATTAAAAGATGAACCCTACCCCACTACCTACTTTAATTTTACAATTGAATAATAAAAGTTTTAACAAAATCTAAAGGACATACAATTACAACGGCATTATATTTGTGTAGCATACTATAAAATCAACTAACTTGAAATTATTCTCAACTATTTTTTATTTTTTATTTTTTATTTCTTTCTCTCTATATAGCCAGACGGATACACTCACCGATTCGAATAAAAAAAACGTAGGGAAAAATGTTATCATAGGAATTCCAAACAAAAAATTCAAAAAACCAATGTCTTTAGACATTGGAAATAATGATGGTTTTAAAAAAGCATTTGACAATAAAAAGAAAAAAGACGCAAAAAAGAAAAAAGAAGAAGACCTTAATAATAAAGGAATTCTTTCAGATGCTAAAATCTCTGAAGAACGTTTTTTAAAATCATGGAAAAAAATAAATGCCCCTTTCCCTAAGATTGATCAAGATCTTGGAAGCTTTAGAACGCAATCTAAAGCTGTACGAATTATTTGTAGAGATTTTCAATATCCAGATGGAGATAGAGTAACAATCACCATCAATGATATTCCTGTAATTAGAAACATCACCTTATACAGTTCTTATCAAAGTTTTGATTTGCCATTACAGGTAGGAATTAATAAAATTGCTTTTATTGCATTAAACCAAGGAACATCTGGACCTAACACAGCTGGTTTTACAGTTTTTGATGATGCAGGAAATGTTATTTCATCCAATGAGTGGAACCTTGCCACTGGTGCTAAAGCCACTGTTATCATAGCAAAAGACAAATAATTAAAGGAAGCGAAAACGTTGTAATTAATTTAACCACTCCTGCTTTTTTTATTCTACTTAATTCATTTATTTTTGTATTAAGAATCTGTCAATTTTATTAGGTTCCTAATTTGAAAAAAAACAATAAAAAGAATGAAAAAAGTTACCAAGCAAACCTATATTAATTGGTATAAAGACATGTTGTTTTGGAGAAAATTTGAAGATAAATTAGCTTCTGTTTACATCCAACAAAAGGTAAGAGGCTTTCTACATCTATATAACGGTCAAGAAGCCGTTCTAGCAGGTGCTATTCATGCTATGGATTTATCCAAAGATAAAATGATTACTGCTTACAGAAATCACGTTCAACCTATAGGAATGGGTGAAGATCCTAAAAGAGTAATGGCAGAATTATACGGAAAAGTAACTGGTACTTCAAAAGGTATGGGAGGCTCCATGCATATTTTCTCAAAAAAACATGGATTCTATGGTGGTCACGGAATAGTAGGTGGTCAAATTCCGTTAGGTGCAGGAATTGCATTTGGTGACAAGTACAAAGGAAGTGATGGGGTAACACTCACTTGTTTTGGAGATGGTGCTGCTAGACAAGGTTCTCTTCATGAAACTTTTAATATGGCTATGCTTTGGAAATTACCCGTAGTATTTATTGTTGAAAATAATGGATATGCTATGGGAACTTCTGTAGAAAGAACTGCAAATCATACGGATATATGGAAGCTAGGTTTAGGATACGAAATGCCTTGTGGTCCAGTAGATGGAATGAATCCAATAAAAGTTGCTGAAGCTGTAGATGAAGCTATCCAAAGAGCAAGACGTGGTGAAGGTCCAACATTTTTAGAAATGAAAACCTATCGTTACAGAGGTCATTCCATGTCTGATGCACAACATTATAGAACAAAAGATGAAGTAGCAGAATACAAAAAAATTGATCCAATTACTCAAATACTAGATGTCATTAAAGACAAAAATTACGCTACACAAGAAGAAATTGAAAAAATAAATCAGGAAGTTAAAGATATGGTCAAAGAATGTGAAAAATTCGCTGATGAGTCTCCATATCCTGAAATCAGTCAATTACATGATGTGGTCTACGAACAAGAAGATTACCCTTTTATCAAATAGTATAAGAAGGTTTAAAAAGAATAACACTTATAATTTAGCATTTGCAAATTAGAAGAGGAAGATTAAAAAATAATTTAGGATAACATATGGCAATAGTAGTAAACATGCCTCGCTTAAGTGACACCATGGAAGAAGGTGTTGTGGCTAAATGGTTAAAACAAGTAGGTGATAAAATTGAAGAAGGAGATATTCTTGCTGAAATTGAAACTGATAAAGCAACCATGGAATTTGAATCTTTCAATGAAGGAACGTTATTGCACATCGGAGTTCAAGAAGGAGAAACGTCTCCAGTAGATGCTCTTTTAGCAATTATTGGTGATGAAGGCGAAGATATTTCAGGGATTTTAAATGGAGCTTCTACAGAGGAGACTCCTCAAGAAGTTGTTCAAGAAGAAACAACTGTAAAAAGCAATACTTCGTCAATTCCTGACGGAGTTCAAATAATTTCGATGCCGAGATTAAGTGATACCATGGAGGAAGGAACAGTTGCTTCCTGGTTGAAAAATATTGGGGATAAAGTTGAAGAAGGAGATATTTTAGCTGAAATTGAAACTGATAAAGCCACTATGGAATTTGAATCTTTCTATGAAGGTGTTTTATTACATATTGGTGTTCAAGAAGGAGAAAGTGCAAAAGTAGATAGTTTATTAACCATTATTGGACCAGAAGGCACAGATGTGTCTACTCTCGTAACTGCTCACAAAGATGGTAGTATCTCTACTGCGACTGTTGAAGCTAAAAAAGAGACTTCTACTCCTGAAACTAAACAAATTGAAGAACAAACTGCTGTAATTCCTCAGTCAAATAATACTGGAGGTAGAATCTTTGCTTCTCCTCTTGCCAAAAAAATTGCAAAAGATAAAGGTATTAACTTAGCAGATGTGAAAGGTTCCGGAGAAAATGGTAGAATTGTAAAGAAAGATGTAGAAAGCTACACTCCTGCTGCTGCAGTAGAGGCAACACCAACTCAAACAAACCAAACTACAACTCCATTAGCAACCTATATTCCTGTTGGTGAAGAGTCTTATGAAGATGTAAAAAACTCTCAAATGCGTAAAGTGATCGCTAAGCGTTTAGGAGAGTCTAAATTTACTGCTCCTCATTACTACCTCACTATCGAGTTAGATATGGACAATGCCATAGCCTCTCGAAAGACAATTAATGCTCTACCAGAAACTAAAGTTTCATTTAATGATATGGTAGTAAAGGCTTGTGCTATGGCATTAAAAAAGCATCCCCAAGTAAACACTTCATGGAATGGAGATACTACTAGATATAACCATCATATTCACATTGGAGTTGCTGTTGCAGTAGACGATGGGCTTTTAGTTCCAGTATTAAAATTTACAGACCAAATGAGTTTAACTCAAATTGGTGGAAATGTTAGAGACTTAGCAGGCAAAGCAAGGAATAAAAAAATTGCTCCTAACGAAATGGAAGGTAGTACGTTTACCATTTCTAATTTAGGAATGTTTGGAATTCAAGAATTTACATCGATTATCAATCAGCCCAATTCAGCAATTTTATCTGTAGGTGCGATAGAAGAAAAACCTGTGGTTAAAGAGGGTCAAATTGTGGTTGGAAACACCATGAAAGTAACATTAGCATGTGATCATAGAACCGTAGATGGAGCTACTGGTGCCCAATTCTTACAAACTGTAAGAGCTTACATAGAAAATCCTGTGACCATGTTAGCATAGAATTTTTAAATTATACATGAAAAAACCTCTAGAATTTCTAGAGGTTTTTTTTATAAAATTAGAAGAATAATTACATTTTTGAAACCGTTACCTTGGTTGTTCCAGTAATATTCATTCCTTGAGTAGCTATAGTCATCTCAATTTCTGAGTTATTTGAAATACCAGTGCTAATATCAATAGTTGTTTTTCCTTTAATTGTTCCGGTTCCAGCTGCCCCACTCATATCACCTGAGACATCTAAAGTAACAAAACCGTCTGCAATACTGCTTACTGTATATTTAGTAGTCATATTCATTCCTTGATTTTCATTTTCAGAGCTCCAAGAAGAACCAACAGAAACTTTTTCTTTTGGGTAATTGATTGCGTTCATAGACCTATTTGTTATTTGTTCCATTCCAGGAATCGCAGGGTCTAATTTAGTATCTATCATATTGCCTTGATGATCTAAAGTATTGTAGATGACCGCTTCCATCATTGGTGCAAATTGTGATTTTAACATTTGTCCCATCTGGTCTAGTTCTTCATCACTCTTATTAGAATCATAATTCATTGTCATACCTCCTTGCATCATATCCATTACAATAGAAGTTATTTGAGACTCTGTTTTAATATTTTCTTCTACAACATCGGCAACTATCATTCCCATGGTCATTTTCATATTCATACCCCCTTGAGTTCCCATGCTTTGGTTGCTTTCGGTAGTTACTAAAAAACTATCTCCTTTGGTATAATTGAGGCGTAATAAAACAGATTCTTGAGCAGTTGCTGATAATGTTGTAATAACTAATAATGCAATAAGTACTTTTTTCATTTTTTTCATTTTTTTATTTATTTTTATTTATTAAAATTCTTGATTTATGTCCCAAGCTTCAAGAGTTTCTTTTAATGTTTTAATAAACATTCCTCCTAATGCACCATTAATAACTCTATGGTCGTAAGAATGAGATACAAACATCTTTTGTCGAATCCCAATAAAATCTCCTTCAGAAGTTTCAATAACCGCTGGGACTTTACGTATAGCTCCAAGAGCTAATATCGCAACCTGGGGTTGATTAATTATTGGTGTACCCATAACAGATCCAAAACTACCAACATTAGTAACTGTGTAGGTTCCGTTCTGAATTTCATCAGGTTTTAGTTGGTTATTTCTTGCTCTTGATGCTAAGTCATTAACTTGCCTTGTCATCCCTACAAGGTTCAATTGATCTGCATTTTTTATGACAGGTACTATTAAATTACCATCAGCCAGTGCAGCTGCCATTCCTAGATTGATGTTTTTCTTTTTGATAATAGTATCACCTTGTACAGCAATGTTTATCATAGGAAACTTCTTAATTGTAGCTGCTACTGCATGCATTAAGATAGGAGTGAACGTTAATTTTTCGCCTTCTCTTGTAAAGTACGCGTCTTTCACTTTAGCTCTCCACTTTACAATATTTGTAACATCAATTTCTATAAAAGATTGAACATGTGCAGAAGTTTGAACAGAAGCCACCATATGTTTGGAGACTAATTTACCCATACGGGTCATTTCTATGATTTCATCTTCACCATTAACCGAAATTGGAGCTGATTTAACAAAATCAGAGGTATCTAATGGTATAGTTTCAGTTTTTATGGCTTTTACTGGCTGTAAATTATTTCTATCTGCAATATAGGAGAGTATATCATTTTTAGTTACTCTTCCGTCTTTTCCAGTTCCTGAGAGCATATCTAGCTCTTCCATAGACAAACCTTCAGTTTCTGCAATTTTTCTCACTAAAGGTGAAAAGAATTTACCCGAATCTGATGTTTTTAAAATAGGTGATTTTTTTATTTCTGAGGCAGCCTCTATCGTTTGCTGAACCTCAGCAACGTGTTCAGTAACCTCTACTTTTTCTTCAAAAGATTGATTTGAAGTTTCATCACCACCATTAGTTTCAATTACAGCTATAGTTTGACCTACAGCAACAATGGCATCTTTTTCAAATAAAATTTCGACTAGTATTCCTTCCACCTCACTTGGGACTTCAGAGTCTACTTTATCTGTGGCTATCTCTACAATTGCTTCATCTAATTCTACGGTATCTCCAACTTCTTTTAACCAAGATGTAATTGTTGCTTCAGCAACACTTTCTCCCATCTTAGGTAATTTTAACTCGAACTTAGCCATTGTACATTGGTTTTGAGATTGCGAAAATACGAAAAATGAGTGATAAAAGAATAACTATTAGAATTGAAAAAAGATGTTTAAAATAAATTAAATTTAATAAATATTCTATTTTAGTTAAATTTTAAATAAATAATTTACCATTTTGAAGATTTTATTAATAATATGATAATTATTCATTAAAAAAATTAAATTTTGAGTTTTAAAATAGTTTCTTTTTTATTCAAATCATTTAATTCTTTAACGGTTACTTTTTTTGTTTGATTTGGTCTTCCGAAATTATTATAAACTGTTATTTTAAGGTAAGTAGGTATAGAATTATCACCTGTCTTTTTACCATAATAAGTGATATTAAATAACCATTCTCCTTTATCTTTTTTAGTTATAAAAAACTCTTCTAATCCATAACCTTGAGCGGTTTCTTTTATAATTCTAGAACGCTCCTCATTCTGTGTATGTGACCAAGTATAATATCTTTGCTGAGGATTTACAATTTGCAAATCAAATTGGGCATCAAAATAACTCCATTCGAACACTATACGTGTATCATACTCTGCATTTTTTTTATAAAAATCAGGAATATCGGCAGCAACTAAAGTTGAGTTGTGCAAGGCTACTAAATTTTTATATTCTGAATTAATGGTTTGCTTTAATCCAGAAAATGAATTGACATCAGTATATTTATTATTGTATATTTTATTATGAACCTCCTGGGCTTTTGTAAATTGCTTGTTGAGTTGATAACTTAAAGCTAAATTTCTATAGGCCTGAGATTCTGATGGTTTTAAGGAGATTATTTGTTCATAAGCTTCAACAGATTCATCAAACATGTCAAACTCCTCATATTTATAGGCCAACATCCTTAAAATTTCAATATCTAAACTTTTATGTACTTCTAAAACATTGGATAATATTCTCTTAATCATATAAGAGTTATTCCAATTTTTAAAATAAGAAGCCATATCAAAAAAGAAATTGACATCCTTACCATATAATTTTCTTTGAGAAAGGTACGTTTTATAAGCCTCCTCAATAGTTGTTGTTTGTGATATTTCTTTTATGTAGGGTTTATCAATAATTTCTTCAATTTCTGTATCATCTATATAAGTAGGTGTATTCCCTAATTGTCTTTTCTTTTTCTTTTTAAAACTTGACGAACCTGTTTTTGTTTTTATGAGTAATACCCCATTACTTCCATCACTTCCGTAAATATTTGTCGCAGCCAAACCTTTTAAATAGGTAACACTCTCAATATTTTCTGGATCAATAAAACCTGTATCAGCTATAAAACCTCCACCTCTTGAAGAGTTACTTTGTTTAATCACCAAGCCATCAACAACTACAAGACCATACTGATTTCCTAAAATAGTAGTACCTAGTCCTCTTCCTACAAACTGACTCAAATCATCATTAGCTCCTATTTTTACACCTGCAAATTTACCAGCTACAGCATCTTTTACATCAGTATTTGAAGGTATTATTTTATTTCCATCTAAAGTCTCTATAGAGTACCCTAGTCTTTTTTTATCTAGTTTACCATATCCATTATCTACTACTTCTTGTTTATTATTCTCAAGTACCAACTCATCAAGTACCATATTACCGTCAGTCATGTAAATATTTTTTGTTGCGCTATCTGAAGCTCTAGATAAAATGGTGTTTTTCCCTACATATCTAAATTCTAAAATTCCCCTATTCTGGGCTTTAATTGAAAAGTTACCTAAACTATCAGTTAAAGTCTGTGTGTTGTTTCCTCTTGAAACAACAGTAACATCCGAAAGGTATCCATTTTCATCACTAACCCGCCCATTAATGGTCTTAAATTCTGATGATACCGATGTATTAGATTGGATAGTTCTTAAATCAATAAACTTGTCTTTAGCGCCTTTTGTAATGGAGACTAAAAAATCTGTATTGTATTCTTTATTACTAGATACAACTGTGAGAGGTGCTGTAATTTTTAGAAGTTTTGAATCGTAAGTATATCCATCAGAAAATAACAAAACCTCATCTGATGCTGAAACTATTAATTTGTTGTAGTTAGTTGAACCATCATACGTTGTATTTTGAAGTTCTTTTTTTAAAGCTAACCAATTACTATTTTTAATACCGTAAGTTTCGGTTAAAATGATATCATTACTAAATTTAATAAGGCTAACTTCTGTAGTTGAATTTTTAAAAAAATACTCATTTAAATAATCTAAATCATTATCTAAATTTCTATCAATCATACTGTAAGAGGTGTCCCAAAGTAATGTAACTTTTTTAGTAATTTCCTGAGAACTAACAGAGAGGCAGATTGAAATAGCTGTTAGTAGTGATAAATATTTTCTCATATTTTTTTTATAAAATTAGGAATAAATCTTTAAACCCAATCTATTGGATTTGTTAAAACATCTATTAACTTTTGTTCTTCAGAATCTTCTTTAGGACTATAATTATATTTCCACTGAACCAAAGGTGGTAAACTCATTAAAATACTTTCAATTCTGCCCTTAGTTTTTAGACCAAATAATGTACCTCTATCATGAACTAGATTAAATTCAACATAACGTCCTCTTCGTATTTCTTGCCAGTTTTTGTGCGAATTGTCGTAAGTTATATCTTTTCTCTTTTCAACTATTGGAACATAACTTTCTAAAAAACTATTCCCTACAGCTGTTACAAAATCAAATCTATCTTGCATAGTTAACTCATTAGTTTCCTTTAAATAATCAAAAAACAAACCTCCTATACCACGAGCCTCTTTTCTGTGAGTATTCCAAAAATAGTCATCACAGTTCTTTTTAAAAGTTGTATAAAAATCTGGACTATAACTATCACAAACATTTTTACAAACCGTGTGAAAATGAACTGCATCTTCATTAAATAAATAATAGGGTGTTAAATCTTGCCCTCCACCAAACCATTGAGTTACAATTTCACCCTGTGAATTGTACATTTCAAAATAACGCCAATTGGCATGAACTGTTGGTACAAATGGATTATTAGGATGTAAGACTAAACTTAATCCACAGGCAAAAAAATTACCTTCATCTACGTTAAATTGTTTTCTTAATACTTCTGGCAATTCACCATGAACAGCTGATATATTAACACCCCCTTTTTCAAAAATAGCACCATTTTCTATGACACGAGTTCTTCCGCCTCCACCTTCATTACGCTTCCAAATATCTTCTTTAAATCTTGCTGCCCCATCTATTTCTTCAATTTTTGAAGTGATACGATCTTGTAGGCTTTCTATATATTTATAAAACTGATCTTTCATAAAATATTATTGGTTAATTATTTTTACTGTAGCTATTGTTGCTGAGGTAACAGAAAAAGGAATAATAAAAATTACTCCAACAAAAGGAATTAATAAAAATAACATAAATACAAGACCATTCCCAATGGCTATTCCTTTATTTACTTTTACAAATTGAATACTTTTTTGATAGCTAAAATGTCTTTCTAATGTATAATCCATATTTCCAAAACCTGCAAAATAAGCTTGCATCAAAAACAATAAAATAAAAGAGAAAAATCCAATGAATGGAATTAAGCCCAATAATAAAATTGGAAGTGAAAACAATAGTTCTCTGAATAAATTCCGGCTGCTAATCTTTATACTTCTTAATATAAGAGTTGAGGGCGAAGAAACTTGTGTTTTTGATGTAACCCCTGTAAAATCATCTTCAATTTTCTTGGAAATTGGGCCCATAAAAGGAGCTGACAGAATCATAATAAGATGTTTAAATACTATTAATCCTATTGATATTAAAATAATACCGCCCAATATTTTACTAATAGTATTGATAGTTTCTTTACCAAAATCCCAACTCCAAAAACTTGAAATATATAAACCAATAACTTCTGAAAAACTGATAGAAATTAATACTATACTTAAAAAAACAACCACGCTTATAAGCATAGGGATCATAAAAAATCTCCAAAGTTTTAACCTAGAAATGACTTCATAAGCTTCTAAATAAGCTTTCAGGCCACCAATTAAATTAGAAATCATAATTTTAAAGCATTGTTTTGTTAATGTATGAAGATTTTTCAAAATCTCTAATATTGATAGAAATAATTGGAACTTCTGGAAATAATTGATTTAATTTAGAAACAATTTTTCTTGAGAGATCCGCTTTTTGCTCCGCTGTTCGTCCTTCCATAATATTTCCAAAAACATGAATAAAATCTTTATCACCTCCTAATACTAATGAATATTTGTATGAGTTTAAACGAACTTTAATAGCATCTTTCGAAAAAAGACCTGTAGAAAAAGCGGTCTCAAAAACCTCATTTAAAATTTCCTTAGGATCTTTTAATTCTAATATGTTTTTTGAACAATCAACTATAAAATGAGGCATTTTTTAATTTTAAAATAATTTTTAATTTTTTCAACTCTCAATATACACTAATTGCGTTGGATAATTTACAACATCATCAACAGAGACTATTTGAACAGCATCTCGTAATTGTTTCTTTAAAAGAATCACCCATTGCTTATCTGTACACTTAGGTATTTTAAGAAACAACTCCCTTCCAATACAATTATTATGGAGATCCATTATTCTTGGGAGCTCCTCATTAGGTGAAAAATCTTCGTGCCAATCTGTAAACTCCTTAGTCCATGAAATTATTTTATGTTTTTTTCTAGAAAACAAACTACACTGCTTCGCAATAAAAATATTCCATAAAGCATGACGAAAGGCATTAGCTTTATTATGAAACCCATGTGTGTTGGGAAACTCTTTTTGAGAAATTCTTAGAACATCAAAAGTAGCTTTTAGGGTAGAAATGAAAAAAAATGGATGCTTAATTAAAAACAACAATAAACTTTTTAGTTGTCTAAAACGAACTCCTTTTATGACATCCCAAAGCAGCATTTAATCTTTATATTCTTTAACAGCGTCTATAAACGCTTTCGCATTTTCTAGTGGAATATTTGGTAATATTCCGTGACCTAAGTTTACAATATATTTATCTTTTCCAAATTCACGAATCATTTGATGAACCATTTTTTTTATCTCTGCTGGCGGTGACATTAACCTAGACGGATCAAAATTACCTTGCAGTGTAATATTTCCTCCAGATAAATAACGAGCATTTCTGGCCGAACAGGTCCAATCTACCCCTAAAGCAGCTGCTCCAGATTTTGACATTTCATTAAGTGCAAACCAACATCCTTTTCCAAAAGCGATTACAGGAGCAAAATCTTTTAAAGCATTAATAATTTGCTGAATATACTTCCAAGAAAATTCTTGATAATCTGTAGGAGACAACATTCCTCCCCATGAATCAAAAATCTGAACAGCATTAACTCCAGCCATTACTTTTGCTTTTAAATAAGCAATCGTTGTATCTGTAATTTTTTGCAATAATTGATGAGCTGCTATTGGATTTGTAAAACAAAACTCTTTAGCCTTATCAAAATTTTTAGAACCTTGCCCTTGAACTACATAACATAATATTGTCCATGGAGACCCTGCAAAACCAATTAATGGAATTTCATCATTCAATTTTTCTTTGGTAGCTTTAATTGCTTCCATCACATAACCCAATTCAGTATTCACATCAGGAATAATAACATTGTCTACTCCTTTTTGATCTCTGACTGGTTTAGGGAGGTAAGGACCAAAATCTGGCTTCATTTCGACTTCTATATTCATTGCTTGAGGAATCACCAAAATATCTGAAAATAATATGGCAGCATCCATACCGTACCTTCGAATGGGTTGTACTGTAATTTCAGAGGCTAATTCTGGGGTTCTACAACGTGTAAAGAAATCATATTTCTTTTTAATCTCCATAAACTCTGGTAAATAACGACCAGCTTGACGCATCATCCATACTGGTGGCCTATCTACTGTTTCTCCTTTCAAGGCTCTTAAAAATAAATCGTTTTTTATCATCTTATTGTAAGTTATCTTTATTTATAAAGGTTATGGATTCTTCTTGTTTGTCTATTATTACAATGTGATAAGGCTGAGTGACAACCATATTTACCATTGTTGTAGCTAAAGGTTTACTTGTAGTGTAAATTGTTTTTAAACCTCTTTTTTCTATGAAAATATTTTCAATTTCTATTTTAAACCCCGAAGTATTTCTAATGCTATCAAAAACACATAATAGTTGTTGTTTAGAAAAATCAATAGCTACTTTTGAAAAATGACTAGAAGCATTTATAGTATTTAAAAAAATATTCCAATCTTTCGCATTTCGAATGCTAAAATTACTTTCTAAAATCCCTTCCGTACCATCACCATAAAGCACTCCTATAGAAACTGTTTTGAAAGAAACTTCATTCGGTTTTATAATATTTGTATTCGTTGATTTGCAACCAACCAATGTTAATAAGAATATGCTTATTATTATTCTCATTGACTTTCTTGAATTTTCTGAAATGATTTGTCTACTGCTTTTTCAATCTTACTAATATCCTCCTCAGAAATGGCAGAGGATAAAAACCAAGCTTCAAATTGAGAGGGCGGAAGAAATACTCCATTTTTTATCATTTCCCAAAAGAAAATAGCAAACTTACTAGTATCTGAAGTTTGGGCTTGATCAAAGTTTGTAACTGCTATTTTGGTGAAAAATGGATTCATCATAGAGCCAAATCTATTCACCGTTACATCAACATCATACTTTTTCCCTGCATTTAATAAGATTGTCTCTATTCTCTCACCAATATGACTAAATTTCTCATATGGGTTTTGTCTTTTCAACTCTTTTAAGGTCGATATTCCTCCTGCCATTGCAATTGGATTTCCACTTAATGTTCCTGCTTGATACATACCACCCAATGGAGCAACACATTCCATTATTTCATTTCTAGCTCCATAAGCTCCAACAGGAAAACCACCTCCTATTACCTTTCCTAAACAAGTAATATCAGCTTCTGCACCCAAAAGTTCTTGCGCGCCTCCAAACTTAGAACGAAAACCTGTCATTACTTCATCTGCAATTAAAAGCGCACCTTTGGTATGCAAAAAGTCTTTTAACTCTTTTAGAAAACCATTTTGAGGAATAACAACTCCCATATTCCCTCCTACTGGTTCAATAATTACACCTGCAATGTCAGAATGTTTTTCAAAATGTTTTTTTACGCTATCTAAATCATTATAAGTAGCTATTAACGTATTTTTTACAGCCTCTTTTGGTACACCTTTACTTCCAGGAATACTTAAAGTGGCTAATCCAGAACCGGCAGCAACTAATAACGAATCTTGATGTCCGTGATAACATCCTGAAAACTTAATTATTTTATCTTTACCTGTATAGGCTCTAGCTAGTCGAACACCACTTAAAACAGCTTCTGTTCCAGAATTTACAAATCTTACCTTATCCATTCCAGGAAATGCATCACATACTATTTTTGCAAGTGTTATTTCATTTTCTGTTGAAGCTCCAAACGAATAACCATTTTTTAGTGCCTTGTGAACAGCTTTTTGAACTTTTTTATGACGGTGACCTAAAATCATTGGTCCATACGATAAAACTAAATCTACATACTTGTTTCCATCAACATCTATAATTTGAGAGCCTCTTCCTCTTTTTATAAATAAAGGGTTTCCCCCAACAGACGTGAATGCTCTTACAGGAGAATTCACAGCTCCTACTAGATTTACTAATCCTTTTTCGTAAAGTTTTTGAGATTTTTTAAAACCCATTGTATCTTATTTTTTCTTCTATAAAGCCATCAAGAAATAATTAGAATTTCCCAAGAGCAGCTAAGGAAAATTTTTATTTACTTAATTTTTTTGCAGCTTCTTTAGCAAAGTATGTGATAATGATATCAGCTCCAGCTCTTTTGATACTTAACAAACTTTCCATCATCACTTTTTCACCATCTAACCATCCCTTTTCGGAGGCAGCTTTAATCATTGCATATTCACCACTTACATTATAGGCTGTAACAGGTACATCATAATTATCTTTCAGAGACTTAATAATATCAAGATATGCCAAGGCAGGTTTTACCATTATCATATCAGCACCTTCTTCAATATCCAAATCAGCTTCAATGAGTGCTTCACTAGCATTAGCAGGATTCATTTGATAGGTTTTTTTGTCCCCAAATTTTGGGGCTGAATCTAAAGCCTCTCTAAATGGCCCATAAAAAGCACTTGCGTATTTTGCTGTGTAAGACATAATTGATACCTGAGTATATCCTGCCTCATCCAACACATTTCTAATATAACCCACACGACCGTCCATCATATCAGATGGTCCTAAAATGTCTACACCAGCCTCTGCTTGTACCAGTGCCATTTTAGCTAAAATTTCTAGAGTTTCATCATTTAAAATCTTACCGTTCTCCAGTAGACCATCATGTCCATCACTTGAGTAAGGGTCCATTGCAATATCAGTCATTAATACGATGTCTGGAAACTGTGATTTAATTTTCATTAATGCCTGTATGTAAAGACTATTTTTATTATATCCTTCTGTAGCATATTTGTCTTTTTTTTCCTCTTTAAGGGAGGGAAAAATACAAAACCCTTTAATTCCAATTTCTACACATTCGTGAATTTCTTTCAATAACAAGTCAAGCGAATACCGGTAAATTCCTGGCATAGAAGATATTTCCTCTTTTTGACCTGATCCTTCAATGAGGAATATTGGATAAATAAAGTCATTAATTGATAAAGTGGTTTCCTCTACCATAGCTCGCATAGCAGCTGATTTCCGATTTCTTCTTGGTCTCCTTGGTTTATTGTACATAATGCAAATTCACTAATTCAATTACACTTTCTACTGTGGGTATTTGTGCAACTTCTACTTTTTCAAAATATTTTTGGGCCTCCTTAGCCGTAGATGCTCCGATACAGAAAGCCACCTTATCTGTAGTGTTTTTTTGAAGGTAACTGTTCACTGCAGAGGGGCTGTAGAACATCACCCCATCAATATTTTCAGAAACTAACTCAGGGCTATACATAGTTTTGTAGGCCTCAACTTCGTTAACTTTAATTTTATTTTCAGTTAATATATTGGTTAAAGTGTCTAAGCGTAGATCACTACAAAAATAAGTAACACAATTCCCTTTCATTTCTTTACTAAGGTATTGAGCTAACCTCTCGGCATTCTTTTCAGTATGGTTTACAAGTCCAATTTTTTGTTGGATCATCTTTTTAGTTCTTCTGCCAACACAAAAGATATTTTTGAAATTTAATTCCTCTTTTGTGAAATTATCAAGCAATGCTTCTACACCATTTTTACTGGTGATAATCACATTTTCAATACCATCTTTCACTACTTTTGGAGCTATTCTATTTGATCTAACTTTAACAAAATCTGAACTTTCTGAAGCAATATTGTTATGAAATAATTTTCTTTGACTCTCAGCCAATGATTTTGTTGAAAATACTCGAGCAACTGATTCTTCTTGAACGTCAATATCATCTATAATCAATTGTTTACCTCCTCGATTAATAACATAGTCTGCACAATCTTGTGCCAAATAACGATGTTTATTTAAGGGTGCAGTTTTAGCAACCTCAATTTTCTTTTTTCCATCTTTGCTTAGAAGTACTCCCTTAAAATTAACTTCTTGTGTTTTCTCATCTACATAGGCAATTGCTCCAATTGGTGCAGTACACCCGCCTTCTAGACGATGTAAAAAATCTCGTTCTATGGTAACACATACTTCAGTTTCGTAATGATTAAGTTGTTCACATGCATCTTTTATATAATCATCTTCAGCTAATGAAGCTACCATGATAGCTCCTTGAGCTGGTGCAGAAATCATCCAGGATAGATTAACTGCTCCTCTAGGACGTTTCCCAATTCTTTCTAGACCAGCAGCTGCAAAAACAGCGCCATCCCAGTTATTATCATCTAACTTCTTAAGTCGAGTATTAACATTTCCTCTCAAATCAACAATTGTATGAGTAGGGAAACGATTCAACCACATTGCTTTTCTTCGCAAGCTACCAGTTGCTATAATAGCTTCTTTACGAGCAAAAAACTCTTCAGTATCTTTTAAAACAATTATATCACTATAATTAGCTCTTTTTAAAACTGCTGCTTGGATTATTCCATCAGGTAAAACAGTTGGAACATCTTTCATAGAATGCACAGCTATATCGATAGTATTATTTAACAATGCAATGTCAAGATTTCTAGTAAAAACTCCAGTAATTCCCAATTCATAAATGGGTTTATTGAGAATGATATCTCCGGTAGATTTTATAGAAACAATGTCTGTTTCATACCCTAATTCATTCAACATTCGTTGAACTTTATTGGCCTGCCATAACGCTAATTCGCTATCACGTGTACCTATTCTAATGATTTTCCGCATAGGGTATTGTTATGAATTTCCGAAAACTTTAGACATTAACTGAATGCTATCATTCACAGATGTCTCATCTTCTTTTAAGTGTTTTACAAACTGTGTTGTAATTTTCTGTATAAATCTATTGGTAAGAATTTCCGCTTGAGTTTCATCAAAGTTTTTAATTTTCTTTTTTTGAAAATTAATTTCATCTTTTTTGATTATTTCTAAAGACTCTTTTAAAGCATTTATGGCTGGAACTAATTTTCTGCTGTGTAACCAATCATTAAATTCTTCTTTATAAACTTCAATAATTTTCTCAGCTTTGGGAACCTCTTTTTGTCTTGTTGACAAAGTTTCTAATGTTATTTTAGACAATTCATCTACGTTAACTAAAGATACGTTTTTAAATTGGTTAACAGAAGAATCAACATTTTCAGGCATAGATAAATCCAAAATTAAAATTTCCTTTTCAGGAGATATATGTTGTTTTGAAATTGTGGGAGTATCTGCCCCTGTTGATACTACAAAAATATCAGCTTTCGCTATTTCTTGGGTAAGATTATTTATTGATGAGTTCCTGATAGTTGAATGCTCTTTGACAAAAGAAATTGCTTTTTCTTCTGTTCTATTAATCAAGCATACAGATTTATTTTTTGTGTACTGAGCTAAATTTTTACACGTGTGCTTCCCCATTTTTCCTAGTCCAAAAACCAAAATATTTTTTTGATCATAACTAGGAACATTTTGAATAATATATTGAACAGCTGCATAAGAAACAGAAGTGGTTCCTGAACTCAATTGAGTTGTATTCTTCACTTTCTTACTGGCTTGTAAAACTAAGTTTAAAAGTCTTTCTAAGTGCGCATTAATCGTTTGGTATTTCTTAGCTAATTTAAAGGCTAATTTTAATTGACCTACAATTTCATAATCACCTAAAATTTGACTTTCTAGTCCTGTACCTATTCTAAATAATTGGTTTACTGCTTCGTTGGATTTGAAAACATAGGAGATTCGAGCAAACTCTTCTTTGCTACCACCAGAATATTTACATAACAATTCAATAAGTTTAGAGGGATGTTCTGCAAAACCTGTGATTTCGGTTCTGTTACAAGTAGATAGGATAAAAATACCATCAAAACCGATACTCTTAGCTTCTTTTAATAATTCAATTTGTTTTGGCTTTGATAAACTATAACGACCTCGTGTGTGGGCATCTGCTTTTCTATAACTTACTCCAATATTGTATAAATTTCTTTTGTGATAATCTAATTTCATTCAAACAATTAAAAGAAAGTTCAAAAGTAAAAAGTAATTACAGATAAAAATGTCGCTAAAAGTACTATTTATATCGTTCTTTGATTTTTAAATGTATTTTATAAAAAAAACATCAATAATATTGTATTTTTGCAGTGATATCAATGTGTTTAAACCTTATTGTGTAGAATCATTCTAAATAGTAGTGGTTTTAAAAAATTATTTGAATATGCTAAAAAATGTCGCTGGAAGTTCATTCGATGAAATTAACTTAGAGAATGGATTTCGTATACTTGAGTTTCAAAACAGTAGTGATGAAACACTTCGGTTTGAAAGAAATATTGATAGTACTTTTATACAAATGCATTTTTGTCTTAAAGGAAATTCTAAATTTCTATTTAACAATGGTAATTATTCTTTTGATGTTTTAGATAAGCATTCAATACTGCTTTACAATCCACAAAGAGATTTACCCATAAATTTAGAAATATACCCAAAAACAATTCTTGTTTCTCTTCTAATCTCAATAGAAAAATTTCATTCTTTATTTTCTAAAGAAGCCAGCTATATTCCCTTTTTAAGTAAAGAAAATAGTAATAAAAAATACTATGATGATGTAGAAATAAAACCTATGGTTTTACTAGTATTAAATCAAATTATTAATTCCAGCATCCATAGCTCCATAAGAGATTTATACATAAAAGGAAAAATATACGAACTACTGAGCCTTCATTTCCAAATAGATGAGTCTAATTTAGGAGAATATTGCCCGTTCTTGGTAGATGAACAAAATGTCCTAAAAATCAGGAGAGCAAAAGATATTATAATTTCTAACATGGCTGAGCCTCCTAGCCTACAAGAACTGGCGAATGAAATTGGACTAAACATAAAAAAATTAAAAGAAGGCTTCAAACAAATTTACGGAGATACTGTTTTTAGCTTTTTATTTGATTATAAGATGGAACACGCAAGACGTCTTTTAGAAAGTAATCAGCATAATGTAAATGAGGTAGGAGTTAAAGTTGGTTATAGCTCATCTAGTCATTTTATAGCAGCTTTCAAGAAAAAATTTGGAACCACACCAAAGAAATATGTAATGTCTTTAAATAACTAATAATTTTTTTTTAATAGTAAACATCAAAAGCTTTGAAACAATTAAGTCATTATGATATTAAAAATCAACAAAAACAATTTCCAATTACCATTGTTTGTGATGCTATTAGAACTCCAGAAAACATTGGAATGTGTTTTCGGGTATCAGAAAGTTTTGGGGTTTCAAAAATTTATTTACATGAAAATTCTCCAGCGGTTACTAATAGTATTGTAAAAAGAACCGCAAGAAATACAATTAAACAATTAGAATACAACACCTATGCTAATTTTGAAAAAACCATTCAGCAATTAAAAGATGAAGGAAATACAATTATAGGCATAGAAATTACTGATAAAAGTATTGATATTCAAAATTTTAATTTTAAAAATCATAAAAAAATCGTGTTACTTTTGGGAAGTGAAAGAAATGGCATTGGAAATATAAACATATTGGATCACAGTATAGCTATACCCATGTTTGGAAAAAATTCTTCTATGAATGTAATTCATAGTTTAAGTATCGCTTTATACGAAGTAACAAATCAATTAAAATAAAATTAATAAAAAGTCACTGAAATAAATTCAGCAAAAAATGAAAGGAGTTTTACTTATTAACTTAGGTTCACCTGATACTACAGAAACAAAAGACGTTAAACGTTACTTGGGAGAGTTTTTAATGGATGAACGCGTAATAGATGTTGCTTATTGGAAACGTTTTTTACTTATTAAAGGTATAATTTTACAAATTAGACCAAAGAAATCTGGAGCAGCTTATAAAAAAATTTGGTGGGATGAGGGATCTCCTTTAGTTGTGATATCCGAGCGGTTTTCTAAAAAAGTTACCAAAAAGGTTGAAATCCCTGTTAGTTTAGCCATGAGATATGGCTCCATGAGTATGGAAAAAGGATTTAAAGAACTTACAGATCAAGGAGTTGACGAAATCTTATTGGTTCCGCTATACCCTCACTACGCGATGTCTTCCTATGAAACAGTTACAGTTAAAGCAGAACAAATTGTAGCAAAAGAGTATCCAAACGTAATTATGGATATTTTACCAACTTTTTATGACAAACCTGAGTATATTAAAGCAATGAGCGATAATATAAAAAGTCACCTAAATGATTTTGAATATGATCATATATTATTTTCCTATCATGGAATCCCTGAAAGACATATCAGAAAGTCAGATCCAACAAATAATCATTGTAAATTAGATGGAAGTTGTTGCGAACGTAACTCTGTAGCTCATCATACATGCTACAGACATCAATGTTTTGAGACTACTAAAGGCATTGTAAAAAATTTAAACCTAACAGAAGGAACTTATAGTAATTCTTTTCAATCTCGTTTATTAAAAGATCCTTGGCTGAAACCATACACTGATTTCGAACTAGAAAAATTCCCAAAACAAGGAAAAAAGAAAGTAGCTGTAATTACGCCTGCTTTTGTTTCTGATTGCCTAGAAACCCTGGAAGAAATTGCCATGGAAGGAAAAGAGGATTTTTTAGAAGCTGGAGGTACAGATTACAAACATATTCCTTGTATGAATGACAATGATGACTGGGTAGATGTTATGGTGAAGTGGATAAATAATTGGGAAAATAAATAACCGTTATGTTTTCATAACACACAAGCTTATTTATTTCTGAATCTTGAACATAAATTATAAAAATGGATATTTCGTACCTTAAAGCATTGCACATTATTTTTGTAATTACTTGGTTTGCTGGCTTATTTTATATCGTTAGGCTTTTTATTTATTTTACTGAAGCAGAAAAAAAAGAGGATCCAATTAAGGATATTTTACAAACTCAATACAAGATCATGAGTAAACGTCTTTGGTATATTATTACATGGCCATCTGCAGTTTTGGCTGGTTTATTTGCCTTTTGGATGCTTTATTTAGAACCCTCATATTTACTGATGCCTTGGATGCACGTTAAACTGTCATTTGTTTTAGCCTTATATTTTTACCATGCTGGATGTCATAAAGTATTTATTCAACAACAAAAGGGTGTCGTGAAATTTACTTCTTTCAAATTAAGGATATGGAATGAAGTAGCTACTATTTTATTATTTGCAATTGTATTCTTAGTGGTTTTAAAAAGTACCATCTCCTGGATATGGGGAGTTGTAGGCATTATTTTATTCGGCCTATTATTAATGCTCGGAATTAAACTTTACAAGAACATTCGAAAAAAAAATAACTGGGAAAATTAACACAGTTTAAAACTTGTGTTTACATCTCAGCAATAATTAACTTATAGTTTCATACTTTGTTCAAAGGGTATTCGATTTACAATACTTCTTCCCAATGTAACTTCATCTGCATATTCTAACTCATCACCAACAGATATTCCACGAGCAATGGTAGAGGTAGCCACTCCAAACTTTTCAATTTGTTTAAATATATAAAAATTAGTTGTATCGCCCTCCATTGTTGAACTCAAAGCAAAAATCAATTCTTTAATTTCATTATTTTTTACTTTTTCTATTAAACTTTCTATCTCTAGGTTTTGAGGCCCTATTCCTTCAATTGGTGAGATTTTACCCCCCAAAACATGGTATAAACCTCTGAATTGAGATGTGTTCTCAATAGCCATAACATCTCGTATATCCTCGACGAGGCAAACCACTGAAGCGTCTCTTTTGGGATTATTACAAATTTCACACAATATAGTGTCAGATATATTATGACATTTCTCACAGGTTTTTACTTCTGTTCTTAATACCTTGAGAGATTCTGTTAGATAGTTAGTATTTTCAACAGGTTGTTTCAATAAGTGTAATACTAACCGTAACGCAGTTCTTTTACCAATACCTGGTAAACGCGCTACTTCATTAACTGCATTTTCAAGAAGTTTTGATGAAAAATCCATGAACGTAAAATTACGAATTATGTATGACGAATTCATGAAAAATTGAAAAGATAATCGTATAATTTATCTTTTCAGTCTTTCGTTTATTTTTTACGCTCTAAAATCTAAAAAACATATATTCGTAATCATAAATAGAATTAGCACATCAATGAAACCATTACACATATTACTCTTAATTACTGGATATTTTAGTCTATTACTATTTATTTCATTTATTACAAGCAGAAAGGCTAATAATAATACATTTTTTAAAGCTAACAATTCATCACCTTGGTATCTAGTAGCTTTTGGAATGATTGGAGCCTCACTATCTGGGGTAACCTTCATTTCTGTTCCCGGTTGGGTAGAAGATCAAAGCATGAGCTATATGCAAATGGTACTGGGCTATATTATAGGATATGCTGTTATTGGATTAATTTTATTGCCTTTGTATTATCGATTAAATCTAACCTCAATTTATACTTATCTTGAAGATAGGTTTGGAAGATATTCCTACAAAACAGGAGCATCCTTTTTTTTATTGTCTAGAACTATTGGTGCTGCATTTCGTTTATTTTTAGTGGCTAATGTATTACAATTACTATTGTTTGATGAATTCGGAATTCCTTTTTGGCTTACTGTTACCATTACTATTTTATTAATTTGGTTGTATACCTTTAAAGGAGGAATTAAAACTATTGTATGGACTGATACACTTCAAACATTGTTTATGCTTATAGCTGTTGGTGTTTGTATTTACAGCATTTCAAATGAAATGAATATTTCAAATATATTTAGTTATGTTGCTGACAGTGAATTATCCAAAACTTTCTTTTTTGAAGATTATAAAGCTGGAAATTATTTTTGGAAAAGGTTCTTCTCTGGTGCTTTCATAGCCATTGTCATGACAGGTTTGGACCAAGACATGATGCAAAAAAATCTAAGTTGTAGAAACTTAAAAGATGCACAAAAAAACATGTTTTGGTTTACCATAGTTTTAGTCATTGTTAATTTTTTCTTTTTGGCATTAGGCGTTTTACTGACAGATTATGCTCAGCAAAATGGAATTGATGCTCACAAAGATGAACTCTTTCCAATTATTGCCACAAAAGGAACTCTAGGTTTGGCTACTGCAATGTTTTTCCTATTGGGCTTAATAGCTGCAGCCTATTCAAGTGCAGATTCTGCATTGACTTCATTAACCACATCATTCAGTATTGATATTTTAGAAATAGACAAGAAAAAAAGTACTCAAAAACAAGAAAATATTAGAAAAAAAATACATGTTTTATTTTCAGCTATACTAATAGCTGTTATTTTAATTTTCAAGTATTTTATTGCAGATGAAAGTGTTATTGCAAAAATATTCACATTTGCAGGCTACACCTATGGCCCTTTATTAGGATTATATGCATTCGGACTTTTTACAAAATTTAAAGTTAAAGATAAAGCTGTTCCCTTCATTTGTATTATTTCTCCTTTACTAACATTATTAACCAACTATATAACTATTAATTATTTTGAATTTGATTTTGAATTTTTTGTTCTAGTATTAAATGGGTGCTACACATTTATTGGCTTAATTTTACTTAATAAAGGAAATAAATTACCTACAAGAAGAGTCGTTAACTAAAAAAATATCATAATGGATTTTGGAATTCAACAAAAAAGATCTTCAAAAACTTGATTTTTTTACTTTTGAATTTTAAAATCCTTCGTATTTTTACTTATATAATAAGTATTGAATGGCAAAGGATCTAAGTAATTACAGAAAATCTTACGAAAAGCAAGAGCTATTAGAAAATAATTGCCCTGAAAATCCTTTAGAATTATTTCAGAAATGGTTTTTAAATGCAGATGCATCTGAAACTGTAGAGGAAACAAACGCGGTGTCTCTTAGTTCTGTTGGTAAAGATGGATATCCTAAAAGTAGGATCGTACTTCTAAAGAAGTACTCTCAAGAAGGATTTATTTTTTACACGAATTATAACTCAGAAAAAGGAAAAGCTATTCAAGAAAACAATCAAGTCTGTTTATCTTTTTTTTGGCCAGCACTAGAACAACAAATTATCATTAAAGGTAAAGCTGAAAAATTATCAGAAAATTTATCAAATGGATATTTTGAATCTAGACCAACAGGAAGTAAGCTTGGTGCTTGGGCCTCTAACCAAAGTACGGTTGTAGCATCTAGAGATATTTTAGAGAAGAATCTTCAAAAGTTTGAAGCAAAATTTGAAGGAAAAGAAATCACAAGACCTCCTCATTGGGGTGGTTTTTTAGTAAAACCAATAGCTATAGAATTTTGGCAAGGTAGACCCAATAGAATGCATGACAGAATTCTTTATACGTTAAAAGAAGATTTTTCATGGAAAATTGAAAGATTGGAACCTTAATTTTTATATTTACTATTCTAAAATAGAATTGTTTGAAAACATTATACATTGTTAGACATGCTAAATCCTCTTGGGAGTATCAGGGAATTAATGACATAGATAGACCTCTCAAGAAAAGAGGTATTAAAGATGCCCATTTGATGTCTAAATTTCTGTCTAAAAAAATTAATAAACCTGATGTATTTATTTCAAGTGTAGCTAACAGAGCACTTCATACCAGTGTTATATTTTGTCAAAATTTCAACTACCCGCTTTCAAACCTTAAAATTAAAAAAGAATTGTATAGCTTTAGTGATGGATATCTTGTAAAAACTGTAAGGGCTCTCGATAACAGTTTTGATTCAGCTATAATTTTTAGTCATGATCATGGCATTAATACTTTTGTAAATAAATTTGGAAGTAAACCAATTAATCATGTAAGTACCTGTGGTATAATTGGTATTCAATTTGATGAAAAACATTGGAAAGACATAAAAAAAGGAGCTACCATACTTGTTGAATTCCCAAAAAACTACAAGAAGTAAAAGCGTCTACTGGGTGTATTTCTCTTGGCTTTAAAATTTACTCAAGAACCTTTGTAAATGATTTCACAGAGGCGATAAACTGATTGTCACCCTCTAAAAACTTGGTAGACATCTTAAGATAACTCAAAGAAGAAATTTTATTAGACAATCTCATGTAATCTTTTTCAGTTGTTAAAAGTATTTTTTTCTTGGAAGTTAATGCAGTATACTTAGCCATAATAGCATCAATTTCTTTTGAAGTAAAGTTATGATGATCTGAATATTTTAAGTGATAAACTTTATTACCCTTTGCTTTTAAAAATGAAACCAATGGTGTTGGATTGGCAATACCAGTAAGCAGTACTATTTCATAATTAATTAAAGAGTCTATAGGTATGTTGAGATTACCTGAGGTTTTGTTATGATAACTAATGCTAGAAAAAAAGACGTGCTGTTTTGAAGTAGCTTTTAATTTTCTTTTTATGTCTTGTTGTTTTTCTAACGAGAGATCAATAGGGCATTTGGTCACTATAATAATATGAGCTCTTTTAGCTCCTCTTTTATTTTCACGAAGATTCCCAGTAGGTAAAACAAAATCATCAGTATATAAGTCATCAAACTTGGTTAATAAAATATAACAATCTGCTTTTACTTTTCTGTGTTGATATGCATCGTCTAACAAAACAACATCAATAGATTGCTTTTGCTGTAGCTTTAGAATACCATTCACACGATTTTCATCGACTGCAACATATATTTTTGAGAATTTTTTAAAAAACTGCAAAGGCTCATCACCAACATCCTCTGAAGTATGTGTGCCATTTAACAAAATAAAACCTTTGGTCTTTCTTTTATACCCCCTACTTAACACAGCTATTTTATAATTATTTTGTAAAATTTTAATCAAGTATTCTATCTGAGGTGTCTTTCCTGTTCCTCCAATACTTAAATTTCCAACAGCTATGATTGGAATACTAAACGATTTAGATTTAAAAAAACCAAGGTCATAAAAAAGATTTCGAATACGCGTAACTAAATCATATAAGAGTGAAAATGGATACAGCAAAAATCGTAGTAGACTCACAAATTATTTTTTTAATGACAAACCCTGAAAGTGTGATAATAGCACGAAAATACAATAAAATTTTTCTTCTATTTTTAAACTCGTTCATAGAAAAAAAAGTAAGGGAAATATTTTAAACATTTTTAAATTAAAATAGTAACTTTGAGAATGTTATTTTAACTCATGTAAGTTTACTTTAGAGTTTTATAGGTAACATCCATAATTAATAAGATCAATATGACCATAAAGAATGTAAGTGATTACTTGGAGGAAATAGCTCCATTACACCAAGCTGAAGATTTTGATAATGTGGGTTTATTGATCGGAAATGAAACTACTGAAGTTAAGGGAGTTTTGGTAACACTAGATACTCTAGAGGAAACAGTTGACGAGGCTATTAAAACAAAATGTAATTTAATTGTAAGCTTTCATCCTATAATTTTTAGTGGTTTGAAGAAAATTAACGGAAACTCTTACGTTGAAAAGGTAGTCATGAAAGCCATACAAAACAATATTGCTATTTATGCTATACATACAGCTTTAGATAATAGTAAAGTTGGCGTGAGTGCAAAAATGTGTGAGGTATTAGGTTTATCAAACAACAGCATATTACTTCCCAAAGATGATGATGCTAGTGGAATGGGTATGATAGGAGATTTACCTAAACCCATGCCAGAGGAAGACTTTTTAAAGCATACAAAAAAAACCTTCAAAACAAATGGAATTCGTTATTCAAATAAAACAGGAAAATTAGTAAAGCGAGTAGCAGTTTTGGGTGGTTCTGGAAGTTTTGCAATTGCTGATGCAATTCACAAAAAAGCAGATGTTTATATCAGTGCAGATTTTAAGTATCATGATTTTTTTAAAGCTGAAGGTAAAATCTTATTAATTGATGTTGGACATTATGAAAGTGAACAGTTTACAAAAAATCTTTTGGTTGACTATCTTACAAAAAAATTCACTAGTTTTGCAATCATTTTATCAGAAAAAAGTACAAATCCAATTTATTATTTATAAACATGGCAAAGAAGAAAGAAGTTACTGTAGAAGAAAAGTTAAGAGCGCTCTATGACTTACAATTAATTGATTCTAGAATAGATCAAATAAGGAATGTAAGAGGTGAATTGCCTTTAGAGGTTGAGGATTTACAAGATGAAGTAACAGGTTTAAATACTAGAATTTCTAACTTATCTGAAGATGTTTCTAACTTAGAGACAGATATCAATAACAAGAAACTAGCCATTGAAGAATCTATTACTTTGATGAAAAAATATGAAGAACAACAAAAAAATGTTAGAAATAATAGAGAATTTGATTCTTTAGCAAAAGAAACTGAATATCAAGAATTAGAAATTCAATTATCTGAAAAACGCATTAAGGAGTTTCAAGTTAAAATTGAACAAAAGAACGAAGTTATTGCAACAACTAAAGAAAAGCTAGATAAACAACAAGTTCACTTAGATCACAAAAAGGCTGAATTAAATTCTATCTTAAAAGAAACTGAAAAAGAAGAGAAATTATTATTGGACAAATCAAAAGAGTTTTCAGCTTCAATTGATAACCATTTATTAACTGCTTATACAAGAATTAGAAATAAAGTGAAAAACGGGCTAGCTGTTGTATCTATTGAACGTGGTGCATCTGGTGGGTCTTTCTTTACAATTCCTCCGCAGATTCAATTAGAGATTGCCAACAGGAAAAAAATTACAATAGATGAACATAGTGGGCGAATTTTGATTGATGCTGATTTAGCAGCAGAAGAAAAAGAAAAGATTGATAGTCTTTTTGCTTAATCCCTTTTTAAAATAAAAAAAAACTCAGACTAAAGTCTGAGTTTTTTTTTGCTTTTTATATTAAATTAATAGTCTAACGATCTTAGATAAGCTAATTTATCTTTCCAAACCATTAACCCTCTCTTAAAATTATCTATATTTTTATGAACGTTTTTGACCATAGGATTGTCATCTGAAGTATTAGAGAAAAAACTTAAATTATTTTCTAATTGTTGAATTTCACGAACTGATTCATCAATTTTTTTTCTAACAAATATAAGTTCTGAATCTAATTTTCTAGTATCGTTATTTGCAAGATATCCATTTATAATATTCTTAAATTTCAATAAAACAATTTCACTTTTGTCTAAAGATAGTTTTGACAAAACAGTATCTATAAACTTATTAAATTGGATATCAACAGCTTTAGACCCTCTTGGAGTACTTCCTAGTTGATTCCAATTGTTCATAAGGTTTGTTAAAGTATCTTTGGTTGTAAAATCCTTGGCATTAAGACCCTCTACAAAAGCAATTTTCTTGGCTATTATTTCTTTTTGCTCGTCACTTAGTGCATTTTTCTGGTTGTGATAACGGTCAAAATAATAATTACAAGAGGTTTTAAACTTTTTCCAAATATCATCTGAAAATTTCCTTGGGACATGTCCTATTTTTTTCCAATCAGATTGTATTTTCTTGAATGTGTTTGTTGTAGTTTCCCAATCTTCACTATCCTTGAGGGATTCAGCTAGTTTAATAAGGTCTAATTTGGCTTTAAGATTGTTTTGTTGAGTATTTTTCTCTTGTTTATAAAAGTTGTTCTTTTCTCTATTAAATTTCTTTGTTGCCTCTTTAAACTTTTTCCAAATAGATTCACTTTTAGAATAGGGTAATTTTCCTGCATCAAAATACTTTTTTCTTAGCGCATCTATATCTTTTATGCTTTTCTGCCAATCGTTATGTGTTTTATTCTTAGAGGAGTCATGGGATAGAATTTCATCAATAATTAACATTTTTGCTTCAATAATAACAACATATTGAGATTTCATACTTTTAAAATGATCATGTCTTTTATCATGTATGATTTTAGTAGCTGCACTAAATTTACCCCAGACATCTTCCCTCATTTCACGAGCTACAGGACCAATATCTTCTTTCCATGTTTTATGCAGATCCTGTAATTGTTTAAAGGCAGCATTAACATCTTGCATTTCTGCTAAGAATTCTGCTTTCTCTATTAGTTTTAATTTTTCTTCTAAATTGTTCTTAAAATCTAAATCTCTAAAATCGTTACTTAAATGTAATAAATCATAAAAACGTTCTACATGATGGTGGTATATTTTCCAAGTATCATTGTATTTTGTTTTAGAAACAGGACCAATAGATCTCCAGGTATTTTGCAAATCTCTAAAATGCTTATACATCGTTTTGGTATCTGCATTTTCTATTAAAGTTTTGAGGTCCTCAATTACCTGAGTTCTTTTTTCTAAATTTTCTTTTAGTTGTTTTTCTAAATTGGAATAGTGAATGTCTTTTTGTTTTTTGTAATCTGACAGTAACTTGTTGTATTTAGACTTTATTGGACTAGAATATTGAAAGTCAATTGTATTTCCTCCCTCAGCTAAAAAAAGTGATTTTTTTTCTGCTAAAAGCGTTCCAAACTTTAGATTAAAAGCACTTTTAATTGCTTCTACAGAAGATTTAATATGTTGAACTTTTTGAGTGTGTATTAAATTTTCTAAAGCATCTGTAAGTTCTTCTAGACTTAAGGTATCATATTTTATAATCTCAACTTCCTTGCTGGGTTTATCTTGTTCAGTATTTTTCTCAACCTTATCAGAATTCTCTTTCAATACAATATCAGCATCTTGGGGGTTTTCTGCTTTTTCAATATTAACTTTTTCTTGAGCATCAGACGCTTTCAAATCATTAGTTACTATTTCAGTATTAATAGCTTTTGTGACTTCATCATCAACTTCTACTTCTTTACGATCTAGATCTTTATTGACTTGCTCTGAAATAACTTCATTTTCATTTGTTGTTTCAATTACCTCATCTTTTGGTTGGGCAGTTTTTTTAATTTTATCTTCATTCGATTCTAACATGTCTACAATGTTTAAGGTTCCTATAATATTAAGCATAAAGATAGCAATGTCTTATCAAACAACAAAAAAATCACAACATGATTCAAAATCTATTTATTCCATAATCTCCAAGATTCTTCTGCTTGTAATTCGAGCATTTCAAGACCATTTTTTACTTGAGTTCCTCGTTTTTTACCTTCAAGTAAAAATGCGGTTTCAACAGGATTATAAATTAAGTCGTACAATAAATGTTTCTGTGTCAAAAATTGGTAAGGAATCATTGGTTTTTCATTAAGATCTGGATAAGTTCCTAAAGGAGAACTATTAACGATAATAGTATATTCATTTAGTAATTTATCTGAAAGATCAGTATAGGATAAATCATTACTTTCTTTCGGATTTCTTGAAACTTTATGATAATCAATGTTTAATTTTTTAAAAACATAGGCTACAGCTTTTGAAGCACCACCAGTACCTAAAATTAAAGCTTTGGTATGATGGGCTTTCAAAAGAGGAATTAAAGACTTCTCAAAACCAACAACATCAGTATTGTAGCCAACTAACCTTCCATCGTTTGTGAATTTAATTGTGTTAACAGCTCCTATTTCACGAGCTATTGCATCTAACTCGTCTAAGTAGTTAAAAACCGATTCCTTGTAAGGTATTGTAACATTACAACCCTTAAGGGTTGTTTTAAACTCACTTAAAATTTCTGGAAAGTCTTGTATCTTTTCTATATCAAAATTTACATATTTATGACGCATCAACTGAAGAGCTATAAACTTTTCTGAAAAATAGTTTTTAGAAAAAGAATATGAAATATTCTTTCCAAGCAATCCAAAAAGTGTGTTATTTAATTTTTCTTCCATAATAATCAATTGCTAGTATTAAGCTAATCCCTAAAAAAATATAAAAAATAGCAAACCAGGTAGTAAGGTCACTAATGTCTGGAATATAACGTTGATAATTTTCGATCACTTGATTTCCTTTTTGATCTATTACGAATTGTTGATTTTCTATTTTAAAAACTTTTTCCTTCCATGGCCAAACGATTCCTAAAGATCCAGTTATAAAACCAATAATTATAGCAGTAACTATTTGATACCACCGTTTTAAGACATAGCCCAGGATATGAGATAAGGAAACTAACCCAAAGGCAGAACCCGCAGTAAAAACTCCAATAATTTTTAAATAATATATTTTAAGTGGATCTTTTGAAAAATCAAAGTTAAATGACAATATATCCTTAATAACCCCTGATAAAACATTCACAGAATCTACCAATAACAATACATAATTTCCTAATAAAATCAAAATAAACGAACCCGATAATCCTGGTAGAGTCATTCCTGAAACACCAATAATACCGCAAATAAAAACAAACCATAGGTTATCATTTTCTTTTGCAGGTGTTAGAAAACTAATTCCTAAGCCGATTAAAATACCAATAATTACAAAAATTATTTTTTTAAAATTCCATTCACCAAAATCTTTGGCTATGTAATATATTGAGCCAATAATCATACCGAAAAACCAACTCCAAACATACAGCTCAAAGTTTTTTAAAAAAAAGTCTAACACAAGAGAAACACTAAAATAACTGAACACACTTCCAGAAATTATAATGCATGTGAATTGTGAGTTTGTATAGTTAAGAAAACTTTTTAATCTACCATTTAAAATCAATTTAAAAGCTTTTAAATTGATTTTTTGAAATGAATAAATTAATTCCTCATAAAATCCTAATACAAAAGACACAGTTCCTCCAGAAACTCCAGGAACTTTATTTGCTGCCCCCATAATTATTCCTTTAAAAAAAAGTATTAATTTTTCAGTAAAGTTTCTTTCTTTTTGCATTACTCCTTTTTAACTGCTAATTTTTCTAATAATAAGATAAGGCCAAAGCCAATTATTGCAAGTAAACCTGCCATTAATAATTTAGAATCACCATCAAAAGAAAAAGGGGAAACACTAGTTGTAGTGAATGGAACCTCAATTCCTTTTGAATTAGTTCTCCACGAAATGGTTTCTTTCCAAGGCCAAATTTTATTTAAAGATCCAGCTATAAAACCAATTAACAGTGCCAAAGTGTAATTTTTATATTTTGAAAACAACCACTTCAAAACCCTTGAAAAAGTTAACAAGCCTAGAACAGCTCCAGCCATAAAAATAATTATACTAAAAAAATCTTTTGTATTAATTGCATTTAGTATTGGCTTATACGCTCCTAAAAGTACCAAAATAAAAGAACCCGAAATACCAGGTAAGATCATAGCACAAATAGCAATCATTCCTGCTAAAAATAAAAACCAAGGAGAAGAATTTTGAGTTATAACTGGGTTTAATGTAGTAATATAATACGCAAATATTAATCCAAAAATGAGATATAAATAACATTTGATATTCCATAATTTAATTTGCTTAGCGATGTAAATTATACTAGCTAATACCAAGCCAAAGAAAAAAGACCAAATTAATATAGGGTGATTTTCTAATAGGTTTTCTATCAATTTAGCAAGAGATAATACACTAAAACAAATTCCAATAAAAAGAGCTAACAAAAAACTTCCATTTATCTTTTTCCAAACCACTTTTATACCCTCATTATTTAAAACATTTATTAAACTGAACTTAAAACTACTAATAGAATTTAGTAGTTCTTCATAAATACCTGAGATAAACGCAATGGTTCCACCAGAAACTCCTGGAACAACATCAGCTGCTCCCATAGCCATTCCTTTCAAGGAAACGATGATGTAGTCTTTTAATGATCTTTTCATAAATATTTTTTTATTGTAACGAAGATACTTGAAAAAGTAAAAATACACTTACAAATAAAAAAAACTGAAAGAATTTTTTCAGTTTTTTTTACTTTAGAAGAAACAGTTGAAATCTGAGATAACTACTCCATAGCCTTCTTATAGTTATAAAGTAATTCTTTAACTTTTAAATTAACTAACACAGAGGGAAAAAGCTCCTTCATAATGGTGTGCATATTAAAATTTATTTTTAACCCGTTTAATAAATGAGTTAACCCCTCTTTTTCATTATCGAAAACTAAAGATAATCCGGAGAGTCGGTATTCAATTTCTGCAGTATTTTTATAGGAATCTTGAGCTGAAATTAATACCTCAAATGCTGTTTTAAAATCACCAACAAACATTAGTAAATCAGATAACGCAGTGTAAATTTCTATTGAACAGTCATTTAATTCCAAGCATTTCTCAAGTCCTTTAATCCCCTCATTATATAAATTTAATTTAATATTTATATCAGAATACTTTCTCCAGTAAAAAACATTGTAATCGTCAATTTTTAACGCTTTAGAAATATAATATAAGGCCTTTTGATAGTCTTTTTGTTCATAATAGATTTCGGTCAACAAAATCCACCCTTTGTCTAAAAAAGGATCCTCATGAACTGATTTTTTGTAAAAATCAATAGCAATATCTAACTTTTTTAATTTTTGATAACATTGGCCAATTCTTAGATATGCAAAAGCAGTTGGGTCATCTAATTCTAGTGTAAACCTATAGTTTTGAATGGCTTCTTCAAATTCTTCAAGTTTCTCAAGGGTTTTTGCTTTTTCCAAATACCCACCAATAAATGATTCATCGATTAGTACAGCGTAATCAAAACAGGTTAGCGCTTCTTTATATCTTTTTAACACAAAGTATTGACGTCCTAATTGATGCCAAGCTACTTCACTGTAAGGGCTCCTGTCAAGAAAAGCATTCAAAAACACAATAGCTTTTTCATGATTCTTTTGCATGTCAAAGCAATACACAATATTATACAGAGAAGAATAATCTTCATGATCTACATCAATACATTTAGCAAAACTTAGTCTTGCTTTTTCAAAATCATCTAAATATAAATACTCCATGCCCATCATAGACCAAATATCTACTTTATCATCTGCATATGAAACCGCAATTTTAAGGTTTTGAATTGCTTTTTCGTGATTGCCATTTTTGGAAAGTATTGTTGCTTTCTGAATATATACCTCTTCATTTGCTGGGGCTAACAGTTGAATTCTTCTCAGTTTCTGTGAAGCTTTTTCAAGTTTGTTATCAAATATTAGGATTTCAACGTCTAACAATTTTAAATCTACAGATGTTGGGTGTTGCTCTAAGCCAAGTTTTACAGCTTTTTTTGCAAGAGAATGTTTTCCTGTATCTAGGTAGTGCACTATAATCTCTTCAAACTCTACCAAATCAAAAAAATAAATGCTATTGGTTTTAAGCATTGATTCAAACTTAGACAATGACATACGCAGTTGTGATTTGAATTATATAATAAATTTACAATTCATATAAGATTAATGCTTCGAAGTGTTTTTTTGTTTTCAACAATTTAATTAACAATCTAATAATTACATAGAATTCCATTTGAAGCCCTTAATTTTTTGCTCATCTCTTTTTTTGTAGTATTTTTGTCTAACTTTAGTATTAAAACTAAGTTGAAACATTTCTCATGAGCAAAAAAGTTTTACTAAACTCAAAAGAAATTGAAATAATTCTTCATCGATTAGCGTGTCAGCTGATTGAAAACCATAATAATTTTTCTGAAACTGTTCTTATTGGATTACAACCAAGAGGTAGTTTTTTAGCTAAGAGACTAGGTGATATTCTAAAAAATGAATACAAAATAAAGAATGTAAATCTTGGTCTTTTAGATATTACATTTTACAGAGATGATTTTAGAAGAAGAGAAGAGCCATTAGAAGCTACAAATACACAAATAGATTTTTTAATTGAAAATAAAAATGTTGTTTTAATAGATGATGTTTTATTTTCGGGAAGAAGTGTAAGAGCTGCATTAACTGCCATTCAATCTTATGGCAGACCAAAAAATGTAGAACTTTTAGTTCTAATAGACAGAAGATTTAGTAGACACCTCCCAATACAACCAACATATAAAGGGAGACAGGTTGATGCAATTAATGAAGAAAAAGTAATTGTTCATTGGAAAGAATTACATTCAAAAGATGCAATTTATATAGATAACAAATAATTATGAAGCAGCTAAGTGTAGAACATTTATTGGGAATTAAATACCTAAACAAAAATGACATCGACCTTATTTTTGAAACTGCAAATCATTTTAAAGAAGTTATCAATAGACCCATCAAGAAAGTACCATCGCTCAGAGATATTACTATTGCCAACTTATTTTTTGAGAATAGTACGCGAACAAAATTGTCATTTGAATTGGCTGAAAAAAGATTATCAGCTGATGTAATAAATTTTTCTGCAAATCAATCTTCTGTTAAAAAAGGAGAATCATTGATTGATACCGTGAATAACATTTTAGCAATGAAAGTTGATATTGTGGTAATGAGACACCCCAATGTAGGCGCAGGTGTTTTTTTGTCAAGGCATGTTAACGCAAAAATAATTAATGCAGGTGATGGTACTCATGAACATCCAACTCAAGCCTTATTAGATAGTTATTCAATCAAAGAAAAATTAGGGAGCGTCAAAGGGAAAAAAATTGTAATTGTTGGAGATATTTTACACTCTAGAGTTGCACTTTCAAATATTTTTGCACTTAAATTACAAGGAGCTGAAGTTAAAGTTTGTGGGCCAACAACTTTAATTCCAAAATACATTAAGAGTTTAGGGGTTGAAGTAGAAACCAATATAAAAAAAGCACTTGAATGGTGTGATGTTGCAAACGTTCTAAGAGTGCAACATGAAAGAATGGACATCAACTATTTTCCATCGGCTAGGGAATACAAACTATTATATGGGATCAATAAAGAAATTTTAGATAATCTTGGCAAGAAAATTACAATCATGCACCCTGGACCAATCAATAGAGGTATTGAAATTACAAGTGATGTTGCTGATTCTGATCAATCAATTATTTTAAATCAAGTTGAAAATGGTGTTGCGGTAAGGATGGCAGTAATCTATTTACTTGCTCAACAGATAAAAAGGTAACCATGAAAATTATTGAAAATGATCAATATAACTTAATTTCTATAGAAGAACCTTCTCTGAGTTGCCTTGAATCTAAATTGCCCAAAATAGACAATAATCACCTATTGATAGAACTTTCTGATAAAATCAAAAATGTTGAAAATAAAATTAATTTCTTTTTAAAAATTGCTTCAGGTTTAAAAGCAAAAAATAAATCGTTTGTAATTATTAAAAAAGGATTAAATATTAATGATTTTCCTGAAACATTAAATATTGCTCCGACACTACAAGAGGCTAAGGATATTCTAGAAATGGAAGCTATTGAGAGGGATTTAGGACTCTAGTGACTAAAAAAGCAATTAAAAATTATTGGCTTTTAAAAAATTTTTAAAATCATGAGTATAGAATTAACAATTCTTGGGTGTCATTCTGCCACACCAAGAGTTAATGCATATCCAACAGCACAATATTTAGAAATTAATTCTCGATCTTTCTTGATAGATTGTGGTGAAGGCACCCAGCGTCAAATGAGAAAGTACAAAGTTGGATTTTCTAAGATTAATCATATTTTTATTTCACATTTACATGGTGATCATTTCTTTGGACTAATTGGACTAATCTCTACTTTTGGAATTTTAAACAGGGAGAAGCAGCTTCACATCTATGGACCTACAGGAATAAAAGAGGTGATTAATTTACAGTTGAAACATTCTAAATCTCATGTGAAGTATGATTTAATTTTTCATGAACTCAATTCAAAAAAAAGTGAATTAATTTTTGAAGATGAAAAAGTTGAAGTAAGAACCATCCCTCTTCATCACAGGGTCTACACTAATGGTTTCTTTTTTAAAGAAAAAGATAAACCGAGAAAACTAAATATAACTGCAATAAAAAAAATTCAAGAAATTGAAACATGCGACTACAATAATTTAAAAGCTGGAAAAGACTTCAAATTAAGTTCTAATGAAATTATACAGAACTCATTACTCACATCAGATCCAGAGGCAGCATTGAGTTATGCTTTTTGCAGCGACACCTCATACAAACCCGATATTGTAGAAATAATCCAAGAAGCTAATTTATTGTACCATGAAGCTACTTTTTTAGCTGACAAAGAAGATTTAGCAAAAAAAACAAGACATTCCACGGCAAAGCAAGCTGCATTGATAGCGAAAAAAGCGAAAGTTAAAAAGTTAATACTTGGACACTACTCTAGCCGATATAAAGACATCTCTTTATTTAAAAAAGAAGCTGAAGAAATTTTCAAGGATGTAATTTTAGCTGAGGCTGGAAAAGTTTTATCAATGTAATAAAGCCCAATAAAAAAATTGTATTTTTTATTTATTCTTTATTTTAGGTACACTATCCGTCACTGAAAAAATTGAGTCCTTTTTATTTTCATCACTACTACGTTCAATTGAACTATTTTTTTTATTCATGGGAACATCAATTATATCATCAATGAAGAAAAAAGTATAAACTGTATAAACAATCAATGTAACTACAGTAACTCTTATAAATCTATTTTTCATAATAAAAGAGTATTAGTATTGTTTTGTAGATAGTAAAACCAAAGTACACGCAGTTTCGTTTTTAATCCCATTTTTTTCTAAGATTTTTTGAAATTCTTCATTTTCAGTTCCAGGGTTAAAAATTACCCTTTCTGGGTTTAAAGCCACTACGTATGAGTAAAAACTAACTTGATTTACTGGACTTAGATACAAGCTAACAGTATCAATATTTTTAAATATTTTCTTTTCGATACTTACATTAATGTTAGCAACACTCCCCTCCTTAAAGCCAATAGCTCTAACTTCATGGTTGTCAGCTATTAATTTATGAATGACTTTATTTGAATATCTTGCCTCTTTTAGTGAAACACCTAGAACTAATGTTTTTTTTCCCATTCTAAATTATTACCATCGAACCACTACACTCCCCCAAGTAAAACCACTTCCAAAGGCTGCTAAAACAACCAAATCACCTTCATTTATCTTACCTTTTTCCCAGGCCTCTGTTAATGCTATTATTACTGAAGCCGCTGTAGTATTTCCATAATTCATAATGTTATTATAAACCTGATCATCATTCAGTTGAAATTTGCGCTGAATAAATTGTGCTATTCTTAAGTTTGCTTGATGTGGGATTAACATATTTATATCCTCTTTTTGAAGCCCATTTGCTTCTAAACCCTCAATAATTGCCTCTGAAAACCTAACAACTGCATGTTTAAAAACAAACTGTCCATTCATGTAAGGATAATAGGACTCATCATCTGGATTGTTTTCTGCAATAATTTCAGGAACCCAACGACTTGTAGATGGACCTTCCAATGCCAACTCCTTTGCGTGTTTACCTTCAGAATGAAGGTGAGATGATAAAATACCTCTTCCATCCTCTTCACTTCTAGATAATACTGCAGCTCCTGCTCCATCTCCAAATATAACGGTTACATTTCTACCTCTGGTTGAACGTTCTAAACCTCCAGAATGATTTTCAGCACCAATTACTAAAATATTTTTATACATTCCTGTTTTTATAAATTGGTCTGCAACAGATAATGAATAAATAAAACCAGAACATTGATTTCTAACATCCAAAGCGCCTATTGTTGGCATATCTAGCATATCCTGAACTCTTACTCCTCCACCAGGAAAATACATGTCTGGACTTAATGTAGCAAAAACAATAAAATCAATATCATCTTTAGTTAAACCAGCCCTTTCTATGGCAATTTTAGCAGCTTTCACCGCCATAGTTGATGTTGTTTCTCCAGTAGCTGGATCAATCCACCTGCGCTCCTTGATACCAGTTCTCTCCTGTATCCATTCATCAGTTGTATCCATCCACGCTTTCAAATCATCATTTGTTACTACATTTTCAGGTACATAATACCCCAATCCAGTAATTTTAGAATTGTACATATGTAAGATTTAATTTATTGTTTATAGTGATTCATAAAGATAGCAAAAATACTTACTTAAACTAAGGTATCTTGCGGAAGAGGTTCTGTTTACTATGCCATCTTGTCATAATAATACCTTTGGTATTTTTTTTGACATATAATAAACAAATAAAAAAAACTTAAATCACATAATTATGAGTAAAGGAAATATTAATGTATCGGTAGAAAACATCTTTCCATTAATTAAAAAGTTCTTGTATTCTGATCACGAAATATTTTTACGTGAGCTTATATCCAATGGAACAGATGCAACTTCTAAACTAAAACACTTAATAGCTATAGGTGAAGCAAAAATAGAATTAGGTGATGCTAAGATTGAAATTAGTTTAGACAAGGAAGCAAAAACACTTAGTATAAAAGATCAAGGGCTAGGAATGACTGCTGAAGAAGTTGAAAAATACATCAATCAAATTGCATTTTCTGGTGCTGAAGAATTTTTAGATAAATACAAAGACAATGAAGCTGGAATTATTGGTCATTTTGGTCTTGGTTTTTACTCTGCTTTTATGGTAGCAGACAAAGTTGACATTATCACTAAATCTTTTAAAGATGAACCAGCAGCTCATTGGTCTTGTGATGGATCTCCAGAATATACGCTTGTAGAACATGAAAAGTCAGATAGAGGTACAGAAATTGTTTTACACATAGCTGAAGACTCTACTGAATTTTTAGAAGAATCTAAAATTTCTGAATTGTTAAACAAATACAATCGTTTTAACCAGGTACCTATTAAATTTGGAACTAAAGAAATTAATGACCCAGAATTTACTCCAAAGACAACTAAGGATAAAGATGGTAAAGAAACTACTGAACCTCACAAACAAATTACAGTTGATAAAATAATTAACAATACAGATCCTGCCTGGACAAAAAAACCAGCAGATCTTGAAGCTGAAGATTACACCAATTTCTACAGAGAATTGTATCCAACACAATTTGAAGAATCGTTATTTCACATTCATTTAAATGTAGATTATCCATTCAATTTAACAGGAATTTTATTTTTTCCAAAGTTAAGTCCGAGTATGGATATGCAAAAAGATAAAATTCAATTATACCAAAATCAAGTTTTTGTTACTGATAATGTTGAAGGAATCGTTCCCGACTTTTTACAAATGTTAAAAGGTGTAATTGACTCCCCAGATATTCCCTTGAACGTTTCTCGTTCCTATTTACAAGCAGATGGAGCAGTAAAAAAGATTTCTGGATATATTACTAAAAAAGTAGGTGATAAATTAGCTTCACTTTTTAAAAATAATCGTGAAGATTTTGAATCAAAATGGAATGATATTAAAGTAATTATAGAATATGGGATGTTATCAGAAGACAAATTCTTTGATAAAGCTCAAAAATTCGCATTGTATCCAACAGTAGATGATTCTTTCTTTACATTTGAGGAATTTCTTGAGAAAACTAAAGATGCACAAACAGACAAAGATGGAAATCAAATCATTTTATATGCTGCAAATAAAGACGCTCAACACAGTTATATTCAATCTGCTAAAGATAAAGGTTATGAAGTTTTACTTTTAGACTCTCCAATTATATCTCATTTAATGCAGAAATTAGAGTCTTCAAATGACAAAGTGAAGTTTACCAGAGTTGATGCAGATCATATTGATAATTTAATTAAAAAAGATGACACTGTTATTTCTAAATTATCTGATGAGGAAAAGGAAACCCTCAAGCCTATGATCGAAAATGCAGTTCCAAAGCAAACCTATACCGTTCAATTAGAAGCTATGGATTCAAATGCATCTCCATTCATAATTACAGTTCCAGAGTTTATGAGAAGAATGAAAGAAATGAGTGCTTCAGGTGGAGGTGGAATGATGGGTATGGGAAATCTTCCAGAAATGTATAACTTAGTAGTGAACACCAATCACGCGCTTGTAGGTGAGATTTTAAACACTAAAACTGCAAAAAAACGTGATCGTTTAATTTCTCAATCTTTTGATTTAGCCAAATTATCTCAAAACTTATTACACGGAGAGGAATTGACTAATTTTATTAAACGAAGCTATGACTTAATAAAGTAAGTTATAGAAAGATTTTCTTTTTTATAAGGCCTCTTTGTATTTGCAAAGAGGCTTTATTTTTTTATAAACTTTAAAAATTCGAAGATTAAATTTATATTTTTGAATCTATTATAGATCTAATTTAGCTAATGATTAGTATTAGAAAAGCTACAACTGAAGATGCACTTCTATTAGCCTCATTGAGTATTGAGGCTTTTATGCCTGCACACGGCCATAGCGCACCCAAAGAGGATATTTCATCATACATTGAAGCAAATTTTAGTGTAGAAAACTTTAAAAAAGAAATTACAAACCCTGACTTTGAATATTATCTTATCTATCACTCATCGAAAGTTGCCGGATTTTCAAAAATTATATTTAACGATCCAAATATTCATATATCTGATAATCATGTTACTAAAATGGAACGATTATATTTATTAAAAGAATTTTATGGCTTAGGTATTGGATTAAAACTTATGAATTTTAATTCAAAGCTAGCACAAAAAAAAGAACAGCGTGGTGTTTGGTTAGAGGTTTGGATTGAGAACTTCAGAGCTATTAAGTTTTATGAAAAAGTAGGATTTAAGATTGTAGGAAAAGCAAATTTCACTGTTTCGAAAACACATTCTAATCCAAACTATATTATGTATTTAGAATTTTAAAACCCATAAAAAATTAAAGAAATTATTTCAATTCGTAGTAGCTCTCAAAATTGTATATTTAATAATCTAAAATAGAGTCCCATGAAAAAAATCACGTTTTTAATTATACTACTAGCTAGTATTACAAATGCCCAAACTGATACAAGAATTTATGATATCGTAAATAATGTCAAAACAGAGAGAATAAAAAAAGATATTACCAAACTCGCTAATTTTGGAACTAGACATACTTTAAGTGATACCATCTCAAATACTAGAGGAATTGGTGCTGCAAGAAGGTGGATTAAATCTGAATTTGATAAAATTTCTAAAAACTGCGGTGATTGTTTGAATGTCCAATATCAAAAGGATTTCGTCAAAAAAAATAAAAGAAGAATTGTTAAAGATGTTATGATTGTAAATGTTGTGGCCATTCAAAAAGGTAGTAAGTATCCAAATCGATACATTATTATGAGTGGTGATATAGATTCAAGGGTTTCTGACCCAAATGACTTCCGCTCTGATTCTCCCGGTGCTAATGACAATGCTTCGGGCATGGCTGGAACTATTGAGGCTGCTAGAGTATTGTCTAAATACACTTTTGAGAATAGTATTATTTATGTAGGATTGTCTGGTGAGGAACAAGGGCTATTTGGCGGTCGTGGATTGGCGAAACATGCTAAGGAAAAAGGATGGGAAATTATTGGAATTATGAATAATGATATGATTGGTAATATTAAAGGCGTAGATGGAATAATTGACAACAGAACTTTTAGAATATTTTCTGAACCTACACCCATCACAGAAACAGCAAAACAACGAAATGCAAGACGTTTTTATGGTGGAGAAGTTGATGGTATTTCTAGACAATTAGCTCGATTTATTCATAAAACTACAAAAAAATATATGCCAGAAATGAATCCAAAAATGATTTACAGATTAGACCGCTTTGGTAGAGGAGGACATCATAGGCCCTTTAATGATGAGGGGTTTGCTGGGATTAGAATTATGGAAATGCATGAAAACTACACTCAACAACATCAAGATATTCGTAATGAAGATAGAATTGAGTATGGAGACAAATTAAAGTTTGTAAATTTTGATTATGCAAAAAAACTAACTGCTGTTAATGCCATAAATTTAGCGAGTATAGCTTGGGCTCCTCCAGCACCAAAAAATGTTAAAATTGGTGGTGCTGTAAAACCTGCTGTTTCTTTTAAATGGGATTCAGTTGAAGGTGCAAAAGGATATAAAATATACTGGAGAGATACTACATCTCCTACCTGGGATCATTTCACATACGTTGAAAATACCACAGAATTTTCACTTGAAGGAATTGTAGTAGACAACTTCTTCTTCGGTATTGCTTCAGTTGGAGAAAATGGTCATGAGAGTATTGTATCTTTTCCTAGTGGATTAATACAAAATTAAACACTAATGAAACTTGCAAAATTTTTGTTTTTCATCTGTTTAACTTTTTTAATATTGAATTGTAAAGAAAACAATCAAAAACAACTAAAAAAACAACATAAAAAAAACAACAATCAACAAGAGATGTTGGTTGAAAAAATTATAGATACTATCCTTATCGATGGAATCGCAAATGAAAAAACTTGGAAAAAATCTTCATGGCACCCCATTAATCAGGTATGGTTAGGAGAACAAGTAGATTCTTCAGATTTTACAGGGAGGTATAAATTGTCTTGGTCTAAAGAGGCTTTATATGTTTTAGCAGAAATTAAGGATGATTTTTTAGTTGATAAAATTAAGAACCCCTTGGAGCGATGGTGGGATGATGATTGTGTAGAAATATTTATAGATGAGGACAATAGTGGTGGTAATCATCAATTTAATCATAATGCATTTGCTTATCATATTGGTTTGAATGGTGATGTAGTTGATTTAGATGCAAAAGATACACCTAGGCTTTTCAATAATCATATTGATTCTAAGATGACTATTGGACGTTCTAATACATCAATATGGGAATTTAAAATTTATCTTTTCTCTGATACATATTCTTTAAAAGGGGATCAAACGGCATTAAATTTATTTTCCAATAAAAAAATCGGATTTGCAATTGCCTATTGTGATAATGATAAAAGTGAACTTCGAGAAAACTTTTTTGGCTCTGTTATTATTGATGGAGATGATAAAAACCGAGGGTGGATTGATGCAAATATATTTGGAATCCTAAAATTGAAAAATTAATATTAATTTTATTGAGCTTTAAGTATTGTACTCTATTTTTTCTAAACACTAGAAAAAAAACTATCCTTAAATACAGATATTTACTACTTCGATATAAATATAATACTCTGAAAATAAATTACTTACAAGGCTTATAACACTTTAAAATGGTGTTAATCTTTTCCTAAAAAAAATAAAACCAATACATCTTTACATTATTTTTTTTAGTTTTAATGAAAACACAATCATGAGGTTATCTGTCAATAGAATATTAACTCTTCTATCTATATTATTTTTTACAATTCAACTAAGTGCTCAAAGGTTTCAAGGTAAAGCGTATTATTTCTCTAAATCAAAAATGGAATTGGGAAATTGGGGAGCTAGAATGAGTGAAGCTCAAAAAAAACAAATACAAAATCGACTCAAGAATAGATTAGAAAAAAAATATATCTTAAGTTTTAATATGCAAGAATCTACATTTGTAGAAGAAGAAAAAATTGACGCAATTTCTGGTGCAACAGACTCTTGGGGAGGATATTTCTCAAGAGGTGATTTGTATAAAAATATTAAAAAAAATGAATTAACTCAGAGTCAAGAATTTTATGGCAAACGATTTTTAGTTAAAGATCAATTATTGAAAATTGAATGGAATTTAGGAACAGAAACAAAAACTATTGGCAATTATACCTGTTATAAAGCTGCAGCGATGATACCAAAATCTGATTTAAATTGGTTTGATTTTTCTTGGAGTGACCTAAGACAAAAATCTGATGAAACAACACAAACTGAAGAGCCCTTAATTGTTATTGAAGCTTGGTATACCCCTCAAATCCCTATTGCTCAAGGCCCTGCAGAATACGGAGGTCTTCCCGGGTTAATATTAGAAGTAAGTGCTGGAAATACAACCTTATTGTGTTCGGAAATTGTTTTAAACCCAAAAGAAAACATAACCATCTCAGCTCCGGAAAAAGGGGAATATATTACAAAAAACGAATATACCTCTAACATTAGAAAAAAAATGGTAGAAATGCGAAATAATCGGATGGGAAGAAGAAGAAGTCGATAATATTTTATAATCCACTAATAAAACCACCATATGGATCTTTAAACTGAGTTCCTTCAGCATATCTATATTTACTAAGTTTTTTATGCTCAACCAATGACCATAAAACAAATTCTTGCCAAAAGCACAATTCATCAGAAAGTACATCTCCTTTGTGTTTTTTTACAAATTCTGATAATGGTTTTACTTTTTTAAGAGTAGATATATAGTCTTTTTCAAGAATATCATCTAATATTTCAAAATCATCACTTGTATTAAAAAACCAAGAAACAATTTCATCATATGATGATTCAACACCTTGTTTTTCAATCTTTTCTATTTTAGGAAAAATTTTTGAATATAATGTTTTGATCGCACTACCTAGCAATGTAAGCGCTACATTATAAGCTCCTTCTTGTTCACCTTCATAAACGAGTTCTATTTTACCAGTTATAGCGGGAATAATACCAGTAAAATCACTCATCCGTATTACAGTTTTAGGATCACCAGAATTCAATAAACGTCTTTCTGCAGTACTTACTAAATTCTCAAAGGCAGTGATACTTAATCTAGCACTAACACCACTTTTAACATCTACATATTCACTTTTTCGAGCCTCGAATACTATCTGTTCCAGAATATCTTTAGCCAATTCAGGAATAAAAATAGTCGAAGATTGTCTGCTATCTAAAGCTGCTTCTTGAGAAGTAATTGTTTTAGCAATCTCAATCGTTTCTGGGTAATGTGTTAATATTTGAGAACCTATTCTGTCTTTTAAAGGAGTTACAATACTACCCCTATTTGTGTAATCTTCTGGATTGGCTGTAAAAATAAATTGCATGTCTAAAGGTAACCTCAATTTAAAACCTCTAATTTGTATATCTCCTTCTTGTAAAATATTGAATAAAGCTACTTGAATTCTAGCTTGTAAGTCGGGTAATTCATTAATTACAAAAATACATCGATTAGCTCTAGGAATCATACCATAATGGATTACACGATCATCTGCATAACTCAACTTTAAATTAGCAGCTTTTATAGGGTCTACATCGCCTATAATATCTGCAACTGTAACATCTGGTGTTGCTAATTTTTCAGAAAAACGATCATTTCTATGTAACCAAACAATAGGGGTTTCATCTTTTTTTTGCTTAATTAATTCTAATGCAAATCGAGAAATAGGTTGTAAGGGGTCATCATTAATTTCAGAGCCTTTTATTACTGGTATATATTCGTCTAATAAATTAATCATCAATCTAGCCAAGCGTGTTTTTGCTTGACCTCGTAATCCTAAAAAATTAATATTATGTCTAGATAAAATTGCTCTTTCTAATTCTGGAATTACAGTGTTTTCATATCCATGAACTCCAGTAAATATTGTTTCTTTATTTTTAATTTTATGTATTAAATTATCTCGCAATTCATCTTTGATAGATTTAGGTTGGTATCCTGTTTCTTTTAATGCTCCTAGTGTTGGTATGGTTGTAATATTCATATTAGCCTTTAATTCTTTTTTTTCTGTTAGTTTCGTAATCTTCAAAAATCATTTCTCCTAAGCCTTTAATTCCTGTGTAAAATGCCTTCCCCTGATTTGCTTTGGTAAATTCTCTTACAAATTGCATTAAATAACTATCTTGAGCAATCATAAATGTTGTGATAGGAATATGGAGCCGTCTTGCTTGTTGAGCCATGGCATAACATTTCTTAGTTATTAGAGAATCTAAACCATTACTATTTTTATAATATTGACCATCTGGCATTCTTATACAACTTGGTTTTCCATCAGTTATCATAAAAATCTGTTTATTGGTATTTCTTTTTCTTCTCAACACATCCATTGCTAATTGAAGACCCGCAACTGTGTTTGTATGGTAAGGCCCCACTTTTAAGTAGGGTAAGTCTTTAATATCTATGATCCATGAATCGTTCCCGAAAACTAAAATATCCAAGGTGTCTTTGGGATACCTTGTGGTAATGAGCTCTGCCAAAGCCATAGCTACTTTTTTTGCTGGTGTAATTCTATCCTCTCCATATAATATCATAGAATGACTGATATCTATCATTAAAACGGTACTCATTTGAGCTTTGTGCATGGTTTCTTCAATCACAAGATCATCTTCAGTTAAATTAAAGTCAGCTATCCCATGATTAATTTGTGCGTTTCGTAAACTTTCTGTCATTGACACTTTGTCTAGAGAATCTCCAAACTGATAATTTCTAAAGTCACCAGTATGTTCGTCTCCCAATCCATAGCCTTTACTTTTATGATTTCCTGATCCTCTTCTTTTAATTTTACCAAATATCTGATTTAAAGCCTGTTGTCTAATTGCTCTTTCAGTCTTTGCAGTTATAGAAATTTTCCCATTTCCATTATCTAAATCTATTTCTTCTTTAATATACCCTTTTGCTTTTAAGTCTTCTATGAAATCATCTATTGTATAACTATGATCAGTTAACTTATACTCAGTGTCCAACTGTCTTAACCATTCAATAGCTTCGTCAAAATCTCCAGATGTATAGGTAATAATTTCTTTGAAAATCTCAAGTAATTTTTCGAATGGAGTCTGATAAGGAGCCGTAAAAGAGCTAAATTTAAATCCTTTTTTATAATGTTTATTCATAGAAATACAAAAATAAGACTTTAAACTATTCGTTATTAAAGATTAACAATCCTTTCACAAAATTCAAAAAAATTAGACTTTTTTACATAAATGTATTCAATAACTCTTTTCGGAACACATATAAAAAACATTGATTTTTTTTAACTAATATTTAAAAACCCTGAATTCAAAATAAATATTGGTTTTTGTATTTTTACACTATGGATACTATACTTATATCTGGTGGCACAGGCCTTATTGGCAGACGTTTATCATATTTATTAAAATCTAAAGGATATAAGGTTCATCTTCTAAGTAGAAAAAGTAATCCCAAAAATTCACTTCCAACCTTCCTTTGGAATATTGACCAATATAGCATAGATGATTCAGCCTTTAATGGGGTAAATCATATTATTCATCTCACTGGTGCAGGAGTTGCTAATAAAAGATGGACTAGAAAAAGAAAAAATGAAATTTTAACTAGTAGAGTAGATTCAACAAATTTATTGTATGACACTATAAAAAGATTAAAAGTTCCTTTAAAAAGTTTTGTTGCCGCCTCAGCTACAGGTTATTATGGCTCAACAACAAGAGACAAAATTTTTAAAGAAACAAATGAGCCAGGTAATGATTTTCTTTCTAATGTTTGTGAACTTTGGGAGAAAGCAATTAATCAATTTGAACAGTTAAAAATAAGAACAGCTATACTTAGAACAGGAATTGTTTTATCAAAAGAAGGAGGCGCCCTTGAAAAAATGACAACACCAATAATAACCTCTATAGGAAATGGCAAACAGTTTATGCCATGGATCCATATAGATGATTTATGTGAGTTGTATATTAAAGGAATTGAAGATCATAAATTTCAAGGAGTTTATAATGCTGTATCTAGCGAGCACATAACAAATTTTTCTTTTTCAAAAGTACTCTCAAAAATAGTTAAGAGACCTTTCATACCATTTTTGGCTCCTAAGATTTTACTAAAACTAGCTTTAGGAGAAATGTCTTCAATTATTTTAAATGGTAATCGAGTTTCTGCAGAAAAAATCAAACAAACTGGATTTAAATTTAAATTTGAGAATTTAAACAACGCACTTAAAGACCTACTATGAAAATACAACTTATTGTTCTTCTATTATATTCTCTAACCACACAAAATACAATCAAAATAGACTTTGGAAAACAAAAGGAAGGGAAATATTGGAGAGTTGTTAATGATGGAGTTATGGGAGGCCTGTCTAAAGGAACCAAAAAACTGACTGAAAACAGTATGCTATTTAAAGGGGAAGTATCTTTAGATAATAATGGAGGTTTCTCATCATTACGTCATTCTTTTTCTAACAAAAATATCTCCATGTGCAATGAAATTGAAATGCGCTATAGGTCTGTTGGTATTTCATTAGCTTTTACAATTGCTGTAAGTCGAAGATGGTACATCCCTAATTATAAAATAAACCTCAATGAAACTTCATCCGAATGGATTACAACAACAATAAAACTTTCAGATATGAGGAAGCATTATTTTGGTAAACCTATGAATGAAACATTAAAAAAAGAAACGCTGAAAGAAATAGTCAGAATTGGATTCATCACAAATGAGAAAAAATATGGTGATTTTGAGTTTGAAATTGATTACATTAAATTTAAATAAAAAACCCACTAATAATAGTGGGTTTTTATTTAGTAAAAAAGTATTATTTAAAAAGTTGAAGTAATATTTATAGCAACCTCAGACCAAGTTTTACTAATTCCGTCAAGGCCTTTATGGAGTTCTTTACAAATTAAATTTAAAGAATCTAAAGAAGACTTAGCATTCCAATTTAATACATCCATTTTGGTAGCCATTGAAAATTTCTTGTCATCAATGCGATAAGAAAAAGGTAATTTTTCTGTAATTCCATTCATCGTTATGTCTGCATAACCTATGGAGTCATTTTCTATTACTAATTTACCAGACAAAAGTTTTGTATTCTCCATAACACCAAAAAAGAATTTTCTAATCTTGTAATCTCTACTGGAGTCAGATGTAAAAATACTAGTAATAGGTATTGAAAACTCTGCATTATTAACAGCATCCTTTACAGAATTTCCTTCACCTCCTGAAGTAATATTAACTTGTGTAAACTTTCCTTTAACAGGAACTTTTTCTGTGGTTTTATATGCAGTCCATTGAACTGAATTCGTTGCTTCATTTAACACATATGCTGCAGTAGTTTCTTTTTCTGTTTTCGTTGAATTTTTATCTTCTTTTTTTTCGGTGCTACAAGCTAAAAATTGAGTTAGTAAAAGAGCACATAAAAGCTTTGTTAGGTTTTTCATAAGAATTAATTAAGTTGATTATTTAAAATATTTTTTACAAGTTTTATATATTGTTTTTTTGCATTTTCTTGAGTCATACCATTCAATTGTGTCCATGCATTAAATTTAAAAGCATCTCTTACATCTACTTCACCTGAATAGGAAAATATATTACCTATGACTGCTTGTTTATAGTAGGCGTATAACTTAAGCATGATATCGGGAGCTAAACTTTCTTCTAATTCAGATAAATCGTTAAACGCTTTTGTAAACTTTACATCTAAACTTTCAGTCATTACTTTTCTGCTATTATTTGTTCTCCCCCTTTAACTTTATCACCAATTTTTATAGCTAACTTAGTATTTAGTGGCAAAAAAACATCTACCCTACTTCCAAACTTAATAAATCCCGCATCAGTTCCTTGAACAACTTTCTCGCCTTCTACAGCATAGTTTACAATTCTTTTCGCTAATGCTCCTGCAATTTGACGATAAAGTACCTCTCCAAAGGCATTATTTTCTATTACTATAGTTGTTCTTTCGTTTTCAGTTGATGCTTTTGGGTGCCAAGCTACTAAATATTTTCCAGGATGGTATTTACTATATTTTACCAGCCCACTTAAAGCATATCTGGTCACATGAACATTAATTGGAGACATAAATATTGAAATCTGAAGTTTTTTCCCTTTAAAATACTCGGGTTCTTCAACTTCTTCAATGACTACAACTTTACCATCTACTGGAGCAATAATTTGATTATCATTTATTTTTGTGACTCTTTTAGGGTTTCGGAAAAACTGTAAAACAATGATTAAAAATAACAATAAAAAAATCTGAATTCCTTTCTGTAACCAGATTAATTCAACAAACTTCTCTGACAATAAAATTCCTGATAAGACAAAAAGAAATGTGAAAGCTATTATTTTATAACCTTCTTTGTGAAAACTTAGCATTTTTTTAGATTAAATAATGGATGTACAAATATACGAAGGGAGCCACAAACAACAAACTATCTAAACGATCTAATATTCCTCCGTGACCTGGCATAATATTACCACTATCTTTGGTGTTAGCTTGTCTTTTAAATTTTGACTCAACAAGGTCTCCCGCAGTACCAAGAATAGAGGCTATTAATGAAATTACTATCAAGTTAGTCAGAGATAAAAAATCACAAAAATATGAAAGTATAAAGGCTGTAATTAATGAAAATAAAACACCTCCAAAAAAACCTTCAATTGTCTTTTTTGGAGATACACTTTCAAATAATTTTATTTTCCCCAGGTTCTTGCCAACAAAAAATGCAAAACTATCATTCACCCAGATAAGAATGATTAATGTTAAAATGACTGACTGTTCATACACTCCATTTACAAAAGGCAGAAGTATTAAAAAAGTAAACGAAAGAAGTAAATAACGAATAGATATATCAAATTTCTGAACAGAACTTAAAGGGTATTTCTTTTTTTTAAGTAGAAGGTTTAATAATAACTGAACAGATCCAGAGAGTGACAAAGCTAACAATAGTTTTATAAAAAGAATATGAATTGGTAAGTATGGCAATAAAACTAAACCAATAAAGAGTAAATAAATAACACCATTGTTGAACTTTAATAATTTAAAGAACTCTTTTAAAGAAATTAAACCAAAGAAGCAAATAAGAATTATATAAGATTCTTTTGAATACATTATGGCAGTAATAAAAAGTACTGCATAAATAAATCCTGAAGTAGCTCTTCTAAGAAGGTTGGTCATATTATAAATCTTCTAAAAGCAGCAAATATAGGTTTTTGGAGTTATTATTACCATAATTTAAAAAATTATCGTCATCAGTATTTAAACTGTATTTTTTTACTGCACTAATATTGGTTGGTATACTCCCATCTTTACAATTGGTTTTAATACCTGTTAAACCTTCGCCAGTATCTTTTACAAACTGACTGGTTCTTGCAAAAACAATAAAATCATTTGTTAAAGTTGCAAGTTTATGAGTACTCAATTGGTTAGATGAGAATAAAATATCTCCATTATCAGAAATTAAATGCTCACAAGAGGTGAACAAAGGTTTTGTAATATCTACATCTTCTTGTAGGTTAACATTAGATTTCTTTAGGAAATTTTTTAGACTTTTATCAAAGCAAGTAATGATTTCCCAATTGTTTTCAGAAATAATTTGATCTAAATTATTTATTACCTCTTTTTCAGAGTCACAATAAAGAAATTTACCTCCTTTAGAAATAAAATGATGAACAAATGCATCATCCAAAGATAATTTAACCTCTGGTTTCTTATCAGCATTTTCAGCAGTAGCCTCTTTACTTTTAAATAATTTTTTTAAAAAACTCATTTAAAAAATTAATTTTACTTTTCTTCTTTGACGTCTTTTATTTCTTCCTCTTCAACCGCTGTTTTTGAATTTTTATTTTTTGTTTCAGAAGCATCAGTGGATTCTTCTTCAAACGGTCTTACTCCAAAAATCTTTATTAAATCATCCTTGAAGATAACTTCCTTTTCTAATAAAAGCTCAGCTAACACAGTAAGTTTTTCTTTATTCTTATTAAGAATATCAATAGCTCTTTGATACTGCAATTCTATCATCTTTGAAATCTCTTCATCAATGGTTTTTGCTGTATTTTCACTGTATGGTTTCACAAAAGCATCATTCCCTGAGGAATCATAATAGGTTAAATTTCCAACTTTTTCATTCAAACCATAAACAGTTACCATTGCTCTAGCTTGTTTAGTAACTTTCTCAAGATCACTTAATGCTCCTGTTGAAATTTTATTGAAAATTATTTTCTCTGCAGCTCTCCCTCCTAGGGTTGCACACATTTCATCCAGCATTTGTTCTGTCTGCACAATCATCCTTTCAGCAGGAAGGTACCACGCAGCACCTAAACTTTGACCTCTTGGCACTATTGTCACTTTAACTAGAGGCGCAGCATGTTCTAACATCCAACTTACAGTAGCATGTCCAGCTTCATGAAAAGCTATTGTTTTTTTCTCCTTGGGAGTAATCACTTTATTTTTCTTTTCTAGACCACCAACTATTCTATCTACTGCATCTAAAAAGTCTTGATGATGAATTGATTTTTTATTTCCTCGTGCTGCTATTAATGCTGCTTCATTACACATGTTTGCAATATCAGCACCAGAAAAACCTGGTGTTTGTTGAGCTAAAAATTCAATATTAACATCATCTGATAATTTTAAAGGTTTTATGTGTACTTCGAAAATTTCTTTTCGTTCTTTAATATCTGGTAAATCTACATAAATTTGTCTATCAAAACGACCAGCTCTCATAAGAGCAGAATCTAGAACATCAGCTCTATTTGTGGCAGCTAACACAATAACATTAACGTCTGTACCAAAACCGTCCATTTCAGTTAACAACTGGTTTAAGGTGTTTTCACGTTCGTCATTACCACCTGTCATACTATTTTTCCCACGAGCTCTTCCAATAGCATCAATTTCATCAATAAAAATTATTGAAGGTGATTTTTGTGCTGCCTGTTTAAATAGGTCTCTAACCCTTGAGGCTCCAACCCCTACAAACATCTCAACAAAATCCGAACCGGATAATGAGAAAAAAGGGACCTCTGCTTCACCTGCTACGGCTTTAGCCAGTAATGTTTTACCTGTACCAGGAGGCCCTACTAATAGAGCTCCTTTTGGTATTTTTCCACCCAATGCAGTGTATTTATCAGGGTTTTTTAAGAAATCTACAATTTCTTGCACTTCCTCTTTAGCCCCCTCTAAACCGGCAACATTTTCAAAAGTTGTTTTAACTTTTGTGTCTTTATCAAATAATTTTGCTTTTGATTTTCCAATATTAAAAATTTGGCCACCACCGCCACCGCCACCGGCACCACCAGACATTCTTCTCATGAAGAAAATCCAAATGGCAATAAGTAATATGAAAGGTAAAAAACCAATAATAGATTCAAAAAAACTCCCTCTAGAATCTGAGTCTACATCAAAATCAAGATTTTTGGTTGATTTGTATTGATTTAATTTGTTTTCAAAATTTTGTAAATCCCCAAAATCGTATTGAAACAATGGCGATCCTTTTCTGAACAAAGGGGAATTAGCTTGTTGCTTATACTTATCTTTTTTTTCTGCTTCTTTTTTTAAGTATACCTCAGCTATATTTTTATTTATAATGAGAATTTTGTCTACATCATTAGATTCTAAAATTTTAAAAAATCTATTCGTTGAAATTTTCTTTGTAGAAAAGGAAGAGTCGTTTATAAAACTAACTCCTATTAGAACAACAAAAATAGCTCCATAAATCCAATACATATTGAATTTAAATTTAGGCACATTAGGTGTTGAATTTTTATTTTTATCAGTCATCTATCTTTTTTTTAAACAGGATTGATTTCAGTTATTTTAGCATCTCCCCAAAGGCTTTCTATATCGTAAAATTCTCTTATATGCTTTTGAAAAACATGCACTACTACGTTTACGTAATCCATCAAAATCCATTCTGAATTATTTTGTCCTTCTACATGCCAGGGTTTGTCTTTTAGTTCTTTACTGACAAGCTTTTGGATAGAACCAGTAATTGCGTTTACTTGAGTATTTGAGGTCCCTGAACAAATAATAAAATAATCACATACAGTGTTTTCTATTTCTCTTAAATCCAGTAATTGAATATCATCTCCCTTAACATCATCAATACCCTTTATGATAACAGATATTAGCTCATCTGTGTTAACTGGTTTTTTTCCCATTAATTTTTTTGTTTAATACAAAGTTATTATTTTTTTGCGAGTATATTGCGAAGTAATTAATTAGTTTACACTTTCTTTAACACTTGAAAATAATCAAAATTAATGCCACCAACTCTACCAATTCTTTTTTGAAAGAATTGGCTCAAAATTCTTCACTAGATGAGATTACTGTCGTTGTGACTAACAATCAAACTTCTGGTCGTGGACAAATGAATAATTCTTGGCTTTCAGAACCTTATAAAAACCTAACATTCAGCCTATTCACCCCCTTGAAAAAAATTAAAATTGAACATCAAGCATATCTAAACTTTGCTGTTTCATTAGCAATTTATGATACACTTCTGGAATATAATGTGCCTGATTTATACATTAAGTGGCCAAACGACATTATGTCAGGTAAAAAGAAGATTTGTGGAATTCTTATAGAAACTACATTTTCTCATTCACGAATTAAGAATACCATTGTTGGGATTGGATTAAATGTTAATCAAGAAAGCTTTCATAAAAGTCTAATTAACGCTAGCTCTTTAAAAATCATTTTAAAAAAAAACATAGAGCTTGAAGCGTTAATGAATAATATTATAGATCATATTAATTTAAAAATTTGTTGTATTGAATCAGGAAATTTTAATCAAATCTACAATAGGTACCATCAAGCTTTATATAAAAAAGGAATTCCAACTACATTTTTGAATCAGAAAACCAACAAGTTGTTTATGGGTATAATTAACAGAGTGTCATCTAAAGGAAATTTACAAATACAACTTGAGGATAATAGTATACAGGAATTTGGGCTAAAGGAAGTTTCTTTTGCTAAAGTTTAGCAATATTTTCGGTGAGCGTATCTATAAAGTTAGTCAATGGTTTTTTTACCATCATTGCCATCATCGGATTAAAGTCTCCATCAAATTGCAATTGAACCTCACTAGAGCTATCAGAAACTGACACTATATTAGCTACCAAGGTAAAGGATAATTTACTACTAGCTGCTCCTAAACTAACCTTAGAATATTCGACACTATTTCCAAGAACGAGTCTTATTTCTGGCATTCCTTTTAATCCAAATAAAAATGAATCACCCTCTACTTCAAATTTTTCAGTGCTTGTTGGCATAAGCAATTCGAAATTCTCTAAAGTCATAAAAAAATTATAGGCCTCTTTCGAAGATTTTGCTATCACTACTTTTTTTCCTTCTATATTCATCTTTTTTATGATTTCCAATTTTTGGGATCTTGTCGCCATTCAGACAATGTCTCTAATTCTTTTTCAGTGATATATTTACTATCCATTGCTTGTTCCAACAGATACGTGTAGTTACTAAGGGTAGAAAGGGAAACATTACTGTTTTTAAAATTATCTGAGGCAAGATCAAATCCATAAGAGAAGATAGCTACCATACCTTTCACGACAGCACCTGCTTCTTTTAATGCCCTTACAGCATTTAAACTACTTTTCCCAGTACTGATTAAATCTTCAATAACAACAACATTTTGGCCACTTTCTAAATGACCTTCTATTTGATTTTTACGACCATGACTTTTAGGCTCTGGTCTAACATAAATAAAGGGAACACCCAATTCTTGAGCCACCAATACACCAATAGCAATAGCTCCAGTAGCAACACCAGCTATGACATCAGGCTTTCCATATTTAATCTCTACTATTTTAGAAATTTCTTCTTTGATAAACACACGAACATAGGGGTACGACAATGTTACTCTATTATCACAATAAATTGGAGAATTCCAACCAGACGCCCACCTAAATGGATCTGATGGACTCAACTTAATTGCTTTAACTTTAAGTAAAACTTCTGCTGTTTTTTTTGCTGTATCTTTGTTTAAAATCATGTAGGCAAATGTATAAAGTTTTTATTAATGAAAGACCTATTATTTTAATAGATTCTTCTTTTGAAGAAAGTGATTTAAATATTCTACATTACAAAAATATCACCATTTCAGAAATTATCCACAAACTTAAAGCTGAAACGGTCAAAGGCTTTATCATACTCTGTGAAGACCTTGAAGAATCTTGGACAGATTTTAAGAGTAATTTTAATTTAATTACTGCTGCTGGTGGCTTAGTACTAAATTCAAGGAGAGAGTTTTTATTCATTTTTAGAGGTGGTAAATGGGATTTACCAAAAGGAAGAGTTGAAAAAGGAGAACAAATTAAAGAAGCAGCTCTTAGAGAAGTTGAGGAGGAGTGTGGGATTTCTAAATTAACCTTAGATAAATTTTTAATTACTACTTACCATATTTTCTACCACAACAATCAAAATAATTTAAAGGAAACGCATTGGTATGAAATGGAAACAAAAAGTGATGGAGTTTTAATTCCTCAACTTGAAGAGGGAATAACTATTGCTATGTTTAAAAATAAAAAAGATACATTAAAAGCGTTAGAAAATAGTTATCAAAATATTCATTTGATTTTCAAAAAGCATTATCAAGAGTACTAAATAGTTCTTTTTTTGATACCACAATTTCGCAAAAACACGCTATGTGCGTTCCATTTATTCTTCTATCTTTGCCGACTTCTAAAAAACTGAATTAAAAAATATGAATGCTTTCGTTAGAAAAAGAGTAAAAAATATACAAAATGATATTCTTTCGGGAATTACAGTAGCTTTGGCACTTGTTCCAGAAGCAGTAGCTTTTGCTTTTGTTGCTGGTGTAGATCCTTTAGTTGGTTTATATGCAGCATTTATGGTGGGTTTAATTACCGCTATTTTTGGAGGAAGACCAGGTATGATTTCTGGAGCTACAGGTGCATTAGCAGTTGTGATGGTAAGTTTGGTGAGTGAAGGGAATGCCATGGGAACACCAAGTGAAAACCTGGGTCTTTACTACCTTTTTCTAACTGTAATTTTAATGGGACTCATTCAAATACTAGCTGGAGTTTTTAAACTCGGAAAATTTGTTCGTTTAATTCCACATCCAGTGATGATGGGATTTGTAAACGGATTGGCTATAGTTATTTTCTTATCACAACTGGGTATGTTTAAAACAACTGTTGGAGGCGAGAAGGTTTGGTTAGAAGGTGAAAGTTTATTTATGATGATTGGCTTAGTTGGACTAACCATGTTAATTATGTGGGGCTTGCCAAAATTAAAAGCTACAAAAAAATTACCTGAAGCATTAGTTGCAATTTTAGTTGTGGCTGGAATTGTTATATTTTCAAATTTAGACGTTGCAACTGTTGGTTCTTTTATTAGAGATGGTGGTGGAGAAGGGTTAAAAGGAGGATTTCCGGTTCCAGTGTTAGATACCTTCTCTAAAATTCCAATGAATTTAAATACGTTTTGGTTTATTCTTCCCTATGCGGGGATACTTGCAGCTATCGGATTAATAGAGTCTCTAATGACGCTTAATTTAGTAGATGACTTAACAGAAACACGAGGAAATTCTAATCGTGAATGTATCGCTCAAGGTAGTGCTAATGTTGTTACGGGATTTTTTGGAGGCATGGGAGGTTGTGCAATGATTGGACAATCTATTATTAATATCAAAGGAGGTGGTAGAGGCCGTTTGTCTGGAATTACCGCAGCAATCATGCTATTGATTTTTATACTATTTGCATCTTCCTACATAGAACAAGTACCTATTGCGGCCTTAGTTGGAGTAATGTTTATGGTAGTGATTGGTACTTTTGCTTGGTCTAGTTTTAGAATTATGAATAAGATTCCAGTTGCAGACCTTATTGTATTAATTTTAGTTTCTGGACTAACTGTTATTTTTGATCTAGCTATTGCTGTTATTGCAGGTGTAATTGTTAGCGCGTTGGTTTTCTCTTGGGAAAATGCTAGGCGAATTAGAGCTAGAAAACGTATCAAAGAAGATGGTACTAAAGTATATGAAATATGGGGGCCATTATTCTTTGGAAGTATTTCAGCCTTTAATGAAAAATTTGATGTCAAAAATGATCCAAACTCAGTAGAGATTGATTTTGTTGAATCTAGAGTTTCTGATCACTCAGCTCTGGAAGCTATATTTGTACTGGTTGAAAAATACCAAAGTGTTGGAAAAAAAATCAAATTAAAACACCTCAGTGCAGATTGTAAAATACTATTGTACAAAGCTAGCCCAATTTTTCATCAAATAATTGAGGAAGATATTGACGACCCTAGATATCATTTAGTTGCAAATCCAGAAAAATTTCCAAAATCACTATCTGAATATAAATTTTAAGAAGTAAACTTATAGCATCTATTTTTTATAATTGATTACTAAACCATTCCATGATCAGATAATGGCAAAGACCTTACTCGTTTTCCTGATGCATTAAAAATAGCATTTGTAATTGCAGCTGAAATTGGTGGAACCCCAGGCTCTCCAACCCCTGTTGGATCTTCCTCATTGTCTACCAAATGAACATGAATATTTGGTGCATCTATCATTCTTGTCATTTGATAATCATGAAAATTACTTTGCTCTACAGCCCCTCCTTTTGTCGATATTTTTCCAAACATGGTAATAGACATTCCAAAAATTGCTGCACCTTCCATTTGATTGATTACAGCATCTCTATTCACATACATTCCACAATCTAATACAGAATAGATATTTTCAACTTTTACTTTTTTACTTTTTACAGAAACCTCAACTACTGTTGCTACGTAACTATAAAAACTATAATGAATAGCAACTCCTAAACCATGACCTTCAGGTAATTCTCTACCCCATTTTGATAGTTTTTTTGCTTCTAATAATACATTTTTTAGTCGTGCTACATTAAACGGGTGAGGAGATTTTTCAGTTGGGACTTTATCTTTACCTAATAAATCTAATCGAAAATCTATGGCATCTTTTCCCGATACCATTGCCAGTTCATCAACAAAAGAATTGATTCCAAACCCACTAATAATATTAGAAACCGAACGTAACCATCCTATTCGAAGGTGAGACTCTGCTTTGGCATTTTCTATTTGAATATTTTCAATATCATAAGGATTATTAGTGAAACCCATTCCCAACTCAAAACCAGCAATATAATTTGACATAGGCTTAAAGCTAGAAGTAATTGAAGGAAATGCAACACGATGAAGCCAACCAGTCACTTTCCCTTTTTTGTCTAATGAACCTTTTAAATATTGTGCATTTTGAGCATGATAAAAACTATGTTGTATATCATCTTCTCGAGTCCACACAACTTGAACAGGTGCTTTAATTTTTTGAGATAATGCAACAGCCTCTACAACAAAATCTGATTTTGATTTTCGTCCAAAAGCTCCCCCTAACATCATTACATTAATAGTAATATCTTCAATTGCAAATCCAAAGAAATGCGCAATTTCTGCTCTTACTGTTTGCGGATCTTGAACTGGCGCCCAAACATCACATTTCCCGTTACGAACCCATGCTAAAGCATTGGGTACTTCCATTGGTGCATGAACTAAATGAGGCATTGTATACGTGGCTTCAATTACTTTATCTGCATTTTCAAAAGCCTTATCCACATTACCCTTAAACGGCGGAACTACTTTTGCTTTGTTCTGAATTCTACCGATTAATTTTTCTTTAAACTTTTCAGAATTATAGGTTTCATTTAAACCAGATTCCCATTCAATATTCAAATTATTTTTTCCTTGAAAAGCAGACCAAGTATTATTCGCGATAACAGCTACTCCCCCTAACATTCCGAAAAACTGACCAGCAGGAGGAATTAATCTATCCAGTTGTACCACCTGCTCTACACCCTCTATTTCATTGGTATCTGAAGTATCATAACTTTTTACAGATCCAAAAGTTACTGGGCTTCGAGCTATTGACGCAAATTTCATATTTGGCAATCGAGCATCTAATCCGTAGTTGGCTTTTCCATGAAGGAAATCTTCCATGTCTATCCCACGAATAACTTTCTTACCAATATATTTAAACTCTTTTTTGTCTTTTAATATAATATTCTCATCTGATGGAATTGCAATAGTTTTTGCTTCCTCTACCAAATCACCAAAAAAGATTTCCTCTCCTGTTGTACTATTTTTTACAAAATGATTTTCCGCTTTACAATTTGAAACAGGTATGTTCCATTTATTTGCTGCTGCCTGCTCAAGAATGGTACGCGCCATTGCCCCCATTTTTCGCATAGGTTTCAAAAGGGTTCTTATACTTCTCGATCCGTCTGTGTTTTGATTTCCAAATTTTGAATCCCCTGTTGCTTGTTGTACCGTTACATATTTCCAATCTGCCTCTAAATCTTCAGCTATAGCTGATGCCATAGAAGTTCTAATGCCTTGACCCATTTCTGAACGGGCTACAATAATTGTTAATTTCCCATCTTTCTGAAGTTGAATAAAAAGATTTGGCACAAAAGAGATACCATTCTCTAGAGAGTTCACTACAACTTTATCTGCAGAAACATTACAGCCAAATAACAAACCTCCAGAGGCCAAACCAAGTATTTTTACAAAATCTCTTCGTTTCATTTCTATCTTTTCCATTTAGACTTGTTTTTTAAGTTCAACTGCTTCTTTTATTGCCTTTTTGATTCTGACATAGGTTCCACATCTACAAATATTTCCACTCATAGCATTGTCTATATCTTCATCTGTTGGGTTATTATTGGTGTCTAATAATTCAGCTGCAGAAATTAACTGACCTGATTGACAATAACCACATTGAGGCACACTGTTATTTCGCCATGCTTGTCGTAAAGCTTCTAAACTTTCTGAAGTACCCTCAACAGTTATAATATTTTTACCAATAGCTTGACTTACCATAGTACTACATGAGCGAACAACTGTTCCATCTATCATAATAGAACAAGCACCACATTGGGCTACCCCACAACCAAACTTAGTTCCTGTAAGTCCTATTAAATCTCTTATAGCCCATAATAATGGCATACTTTCTGGAGCATCAACTTGATAGTCCTGACCGTTAATCGTAAGTGTTTGCATGTTGAATTTTATTAGACCAACAAGTTAGTGAAAATATTGCTTTCTAAAAACTTGTTTTATCTATTCATAGGCTTTATAAATAGGTAATAATAAATGTGCTTTTTCATAATGTAAACTTCTTTTGTAAATAAAGTTTAACTGAGCTCTTGGATTCTTAGCAAAATCTTTATCGGTTGCTTTCTTCGCTTCAAAAGCATCCTTAATGAAAGTGTTTTCTTTTAAAATTTGCTCAGCAATATCCTCGAAAACATAACCAGAATACCCTTCTTTTTGCTGTAAAACTGTATCAAAAAAATTCCAATTAAAAAAAGAATCAGTAGCCTCTGGCTCAAGAGTTTCCATGAGATACCTTGCTCCTTTCTGATTAATAGGTATGTAAAGATCTCCTTTAAAAAAACGAACAGCAATTGAATCAATTTTTATTGAAGTGTTATAATGAAGATAATGCCCTTCATAAGCACTAGATCTAGTTTTATAATCATCTACATGCATTGTTTCTACAACTAAAGTGGTGTCTTTTTCAAACTGAGTATAAGAGATTTGATTGTTTTCTAAACGCTCTATTACTCGACGCCACCCTTGTCTCAAAATGTAAGCTTTTGGAATGGTAGTTTCTTTTGCTGCCCTATATTCATTGTAGTAATTTACAGGGGCAAAATAGGGCTTTGAAGTATCATATGTTAGTCTTTTCCCGATGGTTACTTTACTATCTATAATACTTCCTTCATAACCTCTAAACTGAATTATAGAAGGTTCTTTTTGAAGGTCTATTTCAAATGCAATTGGGTACGTCTTCTTTTTTAAAATTTTACCTATTGCATTTTTACGAATTGTTTTTATCTCTTCGGAGTGGTCTTGTGTAAAATCTAACATAGATAAGATTAACTCATAGGTTTGCTCTACACGTATTCTATAGGGTTTTAGCATATGAGTCTCTACCATCATTCCGAAAGTATTAAATAAAGTAGTATATCCTGTAGAATACCTAGGAGAATCGTAAAACTGAGACCACCCCTCTTTTGGTGTTCCTCCCCAGACATTTACGTAAGGTGTAATAGGCATATTTTTAGTAACCATAGATTTTTCTATAGCAGGTCTCATCTTAGTTTCTATAAATTTACCGAGTGAACCTCCTAGTTTATTGTGTTGAGTAAATAGGTGTGAGATAGCATACTGATAATCTGCGCCATTACTTACATGATTATCTATAAACACATCTGGGTTAACAGCATGGAAAATATCTGCAAAGGCTGCTGCATTTTTTGTGTCTTGTTTTACAAAATCTCTATTTAAATCGAAATTTCTAGTATTTCCACGAAAGCCATATTCTATTGGACCGTTTTGATTTGCTCTGGTGTGGGAGTTTCTATTTAAAGACCCTCCAATATTATAAATTGGAATCACCGCAATAAGTGTATTTTGATAGCTCTTTTTTAGAGAATCATTTTGAACAATATCTCTTAGAAGTAGCATTGAAGCATCTATTCCATCAGATTCACCCGGGTGAATTCCATTATTAATTAATACGATGTTTTTTGTGGAATTTTTAATAGCATTTAACTGTGTTTTACCATCAGAATTATAAACTACCAAATGCAACGGTAAACCAGCATCTGTTTCACCCATTTCAAAAACTGAAATTTCTGAGTATGTATTGGAAAGTTCTTTATAAAAATTAATAACATCTATATACTCTGATGTTTCTGTACCACCAGATTTTTCAAATTGAGTGATAAAGGTATTGTTATTATGTTGTTGGCATGTCGTAAATAAGACAGTAATTAGAAGAAGAAATACCTTTTTCATTTAACTAATTTATTAAGCATCAGTTTTTGTAATTACTGAGGAGGGAACTAAGCTAGACACATCTCCACCATTTTGTAAAATATCTCTCACAATAGAGGAGGAAATATAAGATGTTTTTGCTGCAGTTAATAAAAAAACGGTTTCAATCGGTGCTAAATCTCTATTCGTAAGTGCTATTGCTTTTTCAAATTCAAAATCTGCAGGGTTCCTTAGGCCTCTAATAATATAATCTATAGCATGTGTTTTGCAAAAATCAACAGTTAAACCTTGGTATGTAGTAACTTTCACATTATCATGTTCTTGAAAACATTCTTCAATAAATTTTTTTCTTTGCGCTAAAGAAAACATGTAGTTCTTATTAGAATTAATTCCAATTGCGATCGTAATTTCGTCAAATAATGGCATTGCTCTCGTAATAATATCCTTATGACCCAAAGTAATTGGATCAAATGAACCTGGAAATACTGCTTTTTTCATAAATTTTATTTTAGTGCCAATTGTATGGCATTATCAAATAACTCTGAAAGACAAATAGAGGCCTCTTTAGCTTGTTGAGGTAGTAAACTTTCCTCTGTCATTCCAGGGACTGTATTTATTTCTAAAAAGTAAGGCTCACCATCAACAATTATAAATTCTGATCTAGAAAACCCTTTCATATTTAGAATTTGATATACTTTCATGGCTTGCCTCTCTACCCTCTCTTTTTCAACTTGAGATAATCTGGCAGGAGTAATTTCCTGCGACTTACCCTCGTATTTAGCCTCATAATCAAAAAAATCATTTTCCGAG
>Ga0209532_1000125_pt1 | contig 74413 bp, 72 predicted proteins | sample COG_02_FD_184746 | JGI IMG/M metagenome (GOLD analysis project Ga0209532, IMG submission 184746) | Pelagic Microbial community sample from North Sea - COGITO 998_met_02 (SPAdes) (version 2) | ecosystem: Environmental > Aquatic > Marine > Neritic zone/Coastal water | place: Helgoland, sampling... | reverse complement strand
TGGGTTCTATTGTTGCGTTTGCCATAGTCACGGAAACTGTATTTCAATGGCCCGGTGTTGGGTTGTTATTTATCAATGCAGTATATTTCGTTGATATACCTGTAATGAGTGCATACTTACTCCTTGTTGGTGTTTTATTCGTAATTATTAACCTGTTTGTTGATTTATTATATTTAGCAATTGATCCGCGACTGCGTGACAATAACAGTAGTGAATAGAGAGCAAAATGCTTAGATTTTTGAAATCTGATTTTATATATGATTTTCTGAGAGCTCCCGTAGCAATCATCTCTTTTTCTGTGATCTCTATTCTCGTCTTAAGTGCAATATTTGCTCAATATATTGCTCCAACAAATCCATTTGATCCAGCGAGTTTAGAGTTAATGAATGGTTTCACACCGCCAATGGAGCCAAATATGTTTACAGGTGAGGTTTTTTTACTTGGAACAGATGATCAAGGAAGAGACTTATTTTCAGCAATTCTATATGGATTACGCATATCCCTCTTTGTTGGGTTAATGGCAGTATCGCTCGCGATGATCATGGGTGTCTTATTGGGTTTAATTGCGGGTTATGTCGGAGGCTGGTTGGATAATTTCATCATGCGTCTTGCAGACATACAGATGACTTTTCCATCAATTCTTATTGCAATGCTCATATTTGGTGTTGCTCGTGGTCTTTTGCCTCCAGAATTACGTTATGAAATGGCTATTACGGTATTAATCATATCTATAGGTCTATCTGAATGGGTTCCGTTTGCTAGAACTGTGCGTGGCTCAACGATGGTTGAAAAGGAAAAAGAATATATTGCAGCAGCACAACTTATTGGTCTGAAAAAGTGGCAAATAATGATCAGGCATATTTTACCAAATGTACTTGGCCCGGTACTTGTAATAGCTACTATAACTTTTGCTTTAGCAATTATAGCAGAAGCTACTCTTTCTTTTCTTGGAGTAGGGGCACCCCGAACAGAACCTAGTCTTGGAACATTGATTAGAGTTGGACAAGATTTTTTATTTTCAGGAGAATGGTGGATTTTATTATTTCCTGCGCTCACGCTGTTGGCTCTAGCACTGGCTGTAAATTTGCTTGGTGATTGGCTTAGAGACACATTAAATCCGAGGCTCAAGTGATGGAAGAAAATTTACTTGAAGTAAGAAATATATCTGTAACTTTTAAAAGTCGATATGGAGTATTAAAAGCGCTGGATAATTTATCTTTAAACGTAAAAAAAGGTGAAATTTTAGGCTTAGTTGGAGAATCTGGGGCTGGTAAATCTATGACTGGCGCAGCCATTTTAGGCTTGATAGATCCACCAGGTCGCCTCTCAAGTGGTGAAATTTACTTCAAAGGTAAATCTATAAGTAATGCACCTGAGGCAGTAAGAGGGCATGAAATTTCCATGATTTTTCAAGACCCACTTATGAGTTTAAATCCATTAAGAAAAATTGGTGATCAACTTGTTGAAACGATTTTAACACATATGAATATTTCTAAATCAGAAGCAATCAAGAGAGCAAAGAATGGCTTAAAGGAAGTAGGAATTGATCCAAGCCGTCTCAACTCATATCCTCATACTTTTTCTGGAGGTATGAGGCAAAGGGTTGTTATTGCATTGGCTTTGGCGCCAGAGCCATCACTGATTATTGCTGATGAACCAACAACAGCATTAGATGTTTCAGTACAAGCCCAAATATTAGATCTGTTAAAAAAGCTTTGTAAGGATCGTGGTACTTCAATAATTTTAGTAACACACGATATGGGAGTAATTGCCGAAACAACTGACAGAGTAGGGGTTCTTTATGCTGGAAGGTTGGCTGAAATTGGAGATACACGTGATGTGTTAACTGATCCTAAGCACCCTTATACGAGAGGCTTAGTTGATTCCACACCTCGAATAGACTCAAATTCATTTAAAAAATCACTTTTCCAAATTCCTGGATCAATGCCAAAATTAGACGCAATGCCAAGTGGTTGTGCATTTCATCCAAGATGTGAATTTGCAACTGAGATATGCAGAAAGAAAATTCCACAAATACTACTCGATCGATCTGCATGTTGGTTATTAAATGATGGAGAACTGTGATATGAGTTTTGTGCAGGCTACTGATTTAACTAGAACATTTGATTTGTCAGATCCATTTATTGTGCGTGCAATTAGTAGAACTCCAAAGCGTATACTTACAGCAGTTGATAAAGTTAGTTTTTCTATTGAAAAGGGGACCACTTATGCACTTGTTGGGGAAAGTGGCTCAGGAAAATCTACTATAGCAAAAATGGCAGTTGGTCTCTTAAAGCCAACTGATGGGTCTCTTCTTGTTGATGGAATGAATTTAAATGATCCTAAATTAGCTAAGGAAGAAACATTAGCTTTAAGAAGACGCATTCAGATGGTCTTTCAATCTCCATATGCGAGTTTAAACCCTCGTTGGAAAGTAAAAGATATTTTATGTGAGCCAATAAAAGCATTTAAGTTAATTGAGAATCCTAAAGCACAAATAGATCGAGTACATGAATTACTTGAACAAGTTGGGCTTGCTTCAAGTGATTCAAATAAATTTCCACATGAATTTTCAGGTGGCCAACGCCAACGTATTTCTATTGCTAGGGCTCTATCTTCAGAGCCTGAAATAATTGTTTGTGATGAGCCTACATCTGCTCTTGATGTTTCTGTTCAAGCACAGGTTTTGAATCTTTTGAAATCGTTACAAAAAGAATATGCATTGACATATCTCTTTATTACTCATGATCTTGCAGTAGTCTCAACTATGGCAAATAAAATTGGCGTTTTAAATCAAGGAAAATTAGTAGAAGAGCAAACACCTGAGGTATTGTTTTCAGAGCCAAAAAATTCATATACTAAAATGCTTTTGAATGCTGCTCCTAAAATAAATTTTTAGATTAATAATTTTAATTATTACTTGTGCACTTATATGTTTAAATATATATCAATAATTGAATATGTTTACTTATATGTAATTTTACTCAAATTTAAATTAAAATTTAAGGTATCAAATTGTGGAAACTGAATTTACACCAATAACCTCATTACTAGGTGGAGCACTTATAGGTTTGTCTGCAGTAATGTTGATGGCTACTTATGGTAAGATAGCTGGAATAAGTGGTATTATTTATAGGATTTTACCACCTGTTTTACGAAAAGAAAGTATACCGGTTGGTATACTATTCATATTTGGATTGTTATTGGCTGTCCCATTCTGGAATTTATTTTTTGGTGATATTGAACGCCAAGCTGTATCAGATAATTACTTTATTTTAGGTGTTTCGGGTTTGCTGGTTGGATTCGGTTCTTCATATGGAAATGGTTGCACAAGTGGGCATGGAGTATGTGGTCTTTCGAGAGGTTCTATACGTTCATTAATTGCAACATTTTCATTTATGTTTACTGGATTTTTAACGGTTTATATTCTTAGAAATATATTGGGGCTATAAGAAATGAAATACATAGCGTTATTATTATCTGGTATTATTTTTGGAGTTGGATTGATTTTATCTGGTATGACTAATCCTTTAAAAGTACAAAATTTTCTAGACTTATTTGGAATATGGGATCCAAGTTTAGCTTTTGTTATGGGGGGTGCGATTTTTGTTGCTCTGCCCGGTTTTTGGTTGGTTCGAAAGCAGAAAAAACCAATTTTTAATGAATCATTTGACTTACCCAAATCAAAAGATTTGGATTTTAGATTAATTTTTGGTGCTGGAGTATTTGGAATAGGTTGGGGTATTGGCGGATTATGCCCAGGGCCTGCTCTTACATCAATTACATTTTTTGATATTGGAATATATATTTTTGTCGTGTCAATGTTGTTTGGGATGTTGATCACAAAAAAGATAGTTAATTAATTTGATATAGATTGCAGAGTTTGAATTATTCACTCTGCAATCTAATAGTTACATTTATATTTCTAATGCTAATTTGATTAAGTCTTGAGAAAATTGCTTTGTATCTGCTGGCATTTCTCCATCTTGAATTCTTGCTTGTTCATATAATACTCGGCAAGTGGCTTTTTGTAATTCTGAACTAATTGAAGGTAATTTTTTTATTAATTCATGGTTCTTATTAATTTCTATGACTTTTTTGCTGCCCTCAAAATCTTGCCCTTGTGCTTTTAATATCCTCTCTAAATTGAAATCCAGACCACCTTCGCCTGCAATTAATCTAACAGGGCTATCAACTAAGCTAGATGAAATCTGAGCATCTTGTATTAGATCACCTAAACAATCTTTAATAAGTGATGTATATATTTCATCTTTTTCTGTATTTTCTTCATCAGGCTTATTTGTATCACTTCCAGTTGAGGAGATATCGTATTTGTCTCTAGAAATTGATACAAATGGCTTTTCTTCAAAATTCTGCATTTGAGATATCCAAAAAGCGTCAATAGGATCTGTCAAAAGTAATACATCAATTCCTTTAGCTTTGAATCCTTCTAAATGAGGACTACTTTTAGCTTGAGGAAGGGTATCTGCAGTTAAATAGAAAATTTGTTCCTGACTATTAGTAAAGTTAGAAATGTAATTTTTTAATGTAATTAACTTATCTTCTTTGTGTGAATATACTTTGATTATTTCAGCAATCTTTTTCCTGTTTTCAAAGTCTTCATAAAGCCCTTCTTTAATTACTTTGCCAAAATTAGCCCAAAAAGCATCATATGATAGTTCATCTTTGGTTAATTTCTTTTTTAGTCCGGAAATAACACGTTTGGTAATTGCTTTAGATATTTTCTTGAGTACTGGACTGTTTTGAACCATCTCACGACTTACATTCAAATCTAGACTTGATGTATCTAATATTCCTTTAACAAATCGCAACCATGTAGGAATAATATCTTGAATATCATCTGTAATGAATACTCTGTTGATATATAAATTTATATTTGTCTTTCTTTCAGGTTCAAATAAGTCAAAGGGTGCTTGAGTTGGAACAAACAAAAGATTTGTAAATTCTAATGTCCCTTCAGATCTATTGTGTAATGTTATAAATGGATCATCAAATGTACTGAAATTTGAATTGTAAAATTCTTTATACTCATCAGCTGAAATATCTTGAGATTGTTTAGTCCATAAAGCTTGAGCTGAATTTACTTGCTGGCTCTCGCCATCTGTTTCTTTGATTTTTACTGGAACCTGAATGTGATCTGAATACTTTTTAATTAAAGTTTGTATTTCACTACTATCACTATAATTCTTTGCGTCTTTTTTTAGATAAAGTTTAATTGAAGTTCCAACAGGATATTCACTTTCAGATTCAGAAATGGAATATCCACTTTGTCCATCGCTTTCCCATATGCTAGTTTCTTTTGTTCCAGCTTTCCGTGAAGTCACTTCTACTGTTTTAGAAACCATAAACGCTGAATAGAATCCAACTCCAAATTGTCCAATTAATGTTTGCTCTAAACTTTTTTGGTCTTCTTCATTATCATTTTCTTTTAAAAAGTTTGCTGTACCGGATTGAGCAATTGTCCCAAGTGTTTCTGCGAGCTCATCCTTATTTAATCCGATGCCTGTATCAATTATTTCAATAGTTTTTTTCTTTTTATCAACAATAATTTCTATTTCATCTTCATCTGTATTAAGAATGTTGGGCGAAGTTTGCCCTAAAAACCTACGTTTTTGAATTGCATCAGACGCATTTGATAGAAGCTCTCTAAGAAATATATCTCTATCTGAATATAAAGAGTTTATAACTATATTTAATATTTTCCCAGTATCTGCTTCAAACGCTTGAGAGAATTTTTCCATTTTTTACTCCAATTTTTTTGATGACTTACGCATTTTTTTAAACAATTTCAAGAGTTCCAATTATTCAATAATGTTTGATTAAATTACTTGTTTATTAGTAATAAAAGGTGACAATAGTTGAGAAATTAACGACATTCAGTAAGTTAGATTCTGAAAAACGCCCAAAAGGTAAAAAATGCAAAATAAAATATTTGGGACTTTAGCTAATGGTGATAATGTTTATTTAATTGAATTATTTTCTAAAGATCTTTGTGTAAATATTCTTACATTGGGTGCTATAATACAAGAAATGAAATTCAAAAATAAGCCTGTTGTATTAGGATATGCTGATCTTGAACCTTATACAGACAATAAGTTTTATTATGGAGCAATAATAGGGCGGTTTGCCAATAGACTAAAGAATGGACAAGCAAAGTTATCGCAGGGAACTATTCAAGCTGAAATTAATACGGATACAGGTCATCATATTCATGGTGGATCCAAAGGAAGTTGTAATAAAAATTGGCGAATACTAGAACAATCAAAAACATACGTTGTGTTGGAAGTTTTGCTTCCAGACGGTGAGATGGGTTTTCCTGGAAATTTGACAACACAAGTAAGATACGAATTACTTCCAAATGCTTCATTAAAAATAAATATAACTGCAACAACCGATGCGCAAACATTATGTAGTTTTACACACCATAATTATTTCAATCTAAATGGAGAGGGTACTATTTGTGGGCATAGTTTGCAGATTGAAGCTGATAATTATATTGATACTGATCCACATGGAATACCTGTTGAAATGTGTAAAGTTAATAAAAGTCAGTTTGACTTTAAAAAAAAGAGGATGATTTCTACACAGGATATAATTGATCATAATTTTTGTATTTCAAACTCCCGAACCAAAATGAAAAAAGTTGCGCAATTGACACATGGATTATTATCTATGGAGTTAATGAGTACGGAACCTGGTTTGCAGGTGTACACGGGACATAAAATTGGCATTGCACTAGAGCCACAACTTTGGCCAGATGCACCAAATAACGAACTTTATCCGTCTGCTTTTTTAGAACCTGATGAAGTATATGAACAAGAATCTATATTCCATTTTTTTGATGAAAATCCCTAATTTGTTTAGCCGCATCTTCAGGCATTACATCAACTAAAAATAGGCCAGTTATTTGTTCAACAGATGCTAAATATTTCATTTTTTCTTCACCACGCTGTAATGGCCAAAATTGAATGTGATATGGCCAATATTGTGCGTAGTTTTTTGCTGGAAATGCATGCCATAAAACATATGGCATGGATTTATTATAGATCTCATCAAAGAATTTCACTTGAACTTTAATAGCATTGGAAATTTCTTTTAATTCTTTATCTGTCATCTCACTTGGTTTTGTATGGTGTACTTTTGGTAAAATCCAAGTTTCATATGGATACCTCGAGAATTCGGGACAAAATGTAATCGTGTGTTCAGTCTCAGCCACAATCAATTCAGTTTTTATGTTGTTCATCAAAGATGAAAACACATTATTTTCCATTGCATTTTTCATTTGGCGTTCAATAATTGGTGGTAAATCTCCAAACGCATATATTTGGCCGTGCGGGTGGGGTAATGAAGTCCCAACAAAATCACCTCGGTTTTCAAACGGTAAAACGTATGAGATATTTGTATCATCCATGATTCTTTCAAATCTATCACTTAAGGCGTTCAACAATAGGCTGATATTTGAGATCGACAAATCAGCTAATGAACCTGATGGATTTGGTGTGTAAACTACTACCTCACATCTACCGTATGCAGAAGTATCTCTCATAAATTCAGATGATCCATCGGACAAACCTGGCCAACGATTTTGAAAAATAGCAACTTCAAAATCTTCAACAGGAATCTCACCAGGATGACCATTAATTTGAACTGCAGCTAATGGATTATATTCGGGTGGTGGAGCTAAAGTGCGGATATTCCGACTTGGGTTAAAGTAAACAGGCTCATCTCGCAAAGGGTGTATTTTTTTAAAAGGTTTTATTTCCTTTTCTAAGGGTTCTAGATCATTTGTGATATTATAGGTTCGCTCTTCCTCTGAATAAAGCCAAAGAGAACGCCCATCCAGTTTTTCATGGTGGTGTATATAAAACTTCAAATCAATAATCCTATTATTTGTTGACGATCCTAATAAAAAACTGCAACCGTAGAAAAATGAAAATGATTGATTTCTTAGAAAACCACAAGAGCAAGTTTGGTGATGTTATTGCTAATGCATTTGCTCCAGGTCGAGTAAATCTAATTGGAGAATATACAGATTTCAACGATGGGTTGGTATTACCAATGCCATTACCTCTGGGTGTTTATATTTCAATAAGTATTGGTTCCAGTGGCACCTTAATTGCCAATTCATTACACTTTGAAGGAGAAACAAAAAGATATATTGGGGAAAAGCCGAGTGGGCACTGGACGGATTATTTATTAGGAGCACTAGAAGTAAGTGGTCTTGATAAATCCATAGGGCTTTGCGTTTCTGTATACAGTGATTTGCCCGTCGGAGCATCAGTAAGTTCATCTGCGGCAATTCAAGTCGCAATGCTTAGGGCTTTACGTAAAGGCTTTAATCTTGATTTTTCTGATGAAAATATAGCAAAATTAGCTCAAAAAGCAGAAAATGAATACGTCGGAGTCCAGTGTGGACTTATGGATCAGATGGTTATTTCTGTAGGAAAACAAAACTCTGCATTATTATTTGATATACAATCTGGTAAAACAGAAAATTTAAAATTTTTTCAAAACGTAAATATTCTTACAATTCATTCAGGCATAAGTAGAAAACTGAAAGATAATGCATATAATGATAGGAGAGCTTCTTGTCATAGAGCTAGCAAAGACATGGGGATAAGGAGTTTAAGAAGCGCAACTTTAAATGACTTATCTAAAGTAAAAAATCATGATGATCGAATAAAGTCTCAACATGTTATTTCGGAAAATATAAGGGTATTAGAATGTGTGGAAGCATTAAAAAATAATAATGCAAAACAATTTGGAAAAATAATGAATGAAGGTCATAAAAGTTTGTCAGAAGATTTTTGTGTATCAACAGATAAAATGGATGATATGGTAACATTTGCTCAAAATTTTGGGGCGCTTGGTGCTAGGATGACTGGGGCAGGCTTTGGTGGATGTATTGTTGTTCTTGCCCACAAAGAATGTGCAAAGACACTAGTTTCCGAGCTCATGAAATCAATAAATGGAACCTGGCTTGTTTCAGAAATGCAGTTTTAAATACGTTTCCCGCTTTCGGTATCAAAATAAAGTAAATCGTCCTCTTTAATTTTTAAGCCAACTTTTGAATTTAACTTTGGAATATTTTTGTCACGATGCTCTACAACTAACTTTAGGTTATCGTGTCCAGATAAATATAAATAAGTTACTCCACCCAATTCTTCAATCAGATCGACATTCATATTCCCAGATTTCTTTAATTTTATGTCATTAGGACGTATGCCTGCTGTAATATTTTTAGAGTCATTGACCTTTTTAAATGCAATATCAGGTAATTGGTCGGATACTAATTTATTATTTTTGTTAACTAATTCAAAAAAATTCATTGCTGGTGAACCAATAAAACCTGCTACAAAGCGATTTTTGGGATTAGTATACAATTCCATTGGTGTTCCAACTTGTTCAACTATTCCATCATTTAATACTACAATTTTATCTGCTAAAGTCATGGCTTCAACTTGGTCATGTGTTACATAAATCATTGTTGTTCCAAGTTCTTTATGAAGTCTTGCCAATTCAACACGCATTTCAAGTCGTAATTCTGCGTCAAGATTAGATAGTGGCTCATCAAATAGAAAAACTTCAGGTCCACGAACAATTGCACGACCAATTGCTACTCGTTGTCTCTGGCCACCCGATAAAGCCTTCGGCTTACGATCCAGATATGGCTCAAGTTTTAATATATCGGTTGCCTTTTTTACTTTAGCATCAATTTCATTTTTTGGAGTTTTGTTCATTTTCAGTCCAAAACCCATGTTTTCTCTAACCGTCATATGTGGATACAAAGCATATGATTGAAATACCATTGCAACGCCTCTATCAGATGCATCGATATTAGTTACGTTATTATCTCCAATATGGATTTCACCTGATGTAGTATTTTCCAATCCTGAAATCATTCGAAGAAGAGTTGACTTCCCACATCCTGAAGGTCCAACAAATACACAAAATTCACCATGATCAATATCAAGATCGATTCCATGAATTACCTCAATATTGCCATATTTTTTGATTGCATTTGTTAATTGTACTTTTGCCATTGGGGCCTCTTTTTATGAATTCCCATCATTTTTATTGAAAAATGAGACTTTTTACCCCTAACTTCAACAAAATTAATGATAATTTTTTAAAGCTGATAAGAACCCGCTTGTAAAGCCTACAAATATATCCATGATATTCGTTATCGCTAACAGAATGAAAAAGTTTGGGAGAAACTTATGAATTTTAAACTAAAAACATCCTTAGCTTCAGTAGCAACGATTGCGCTTATGGCAAGCACAGCTTTTGCTGGAACTTTGGTAATAAATACTGATACATCTGATCCTGCACCAAAAGCAGCATTTGAAGAGCTAATTAAAGATTTTGAAGCAGAAAACTCTGATATTACAATAAAATGGAATTTATTTGATCATGAAGGCTATAAAACTTCAATCAGAAACTTCCTAACTGCAGATGCACCTGATGTTGCAAACTGGTATGCTGGGAACAGAATGTTACCTTATGTAAATGCAGGCTTGTTCGAAGCAGTTGACGATGTTTGGGATTCAGCTGGATTGAATGATACATTAGCATCTGCATCAGCTTCAATGACTATTGACGGTAAAAAATGGGGTGTCCCGTACACTTATTATAACTGGGGTGTTTATTATCGAAAAGATATTTTCGAAAACTTAGGTATTGATGTTCCTAAAACATGGGACGATTTTAAAGCTGCAGGTGCAACACTTAATGCCAATGGCGTGACACCTATTACGATTGGATCAAAGTATCTTTGGACCGCTGGTGGTGTTTTCGATTACTTAAACTTAAGAACTAATGGTTACGACTTCCACATGGCTTTAACAAAAGGTGAAGTGGCTTGGACTGATGATCGTGTAAAAGCAACTTTTTCTAACTGGAAAGAATTAGTAGATGCTGGTTTCTTCTTAGAAAACCATGCTGCTCTTTCTTGGCAAGAAGCTCTAGCACCTATGGTGCAGGGTGATGCAGCTATGTATGTCATGGGTAACTTCGCTGTAGCACCACTTCGTGAAGCGGGCTTGAGTGATGATCAATTAGGATTTTTCCAATTCCCACAAATTGATCCAAGTATTGATATGGCAGAAGAAGCTCCAACAGATACCATGCACATTCCTGCAAATGCTAAAAACAAAGCAGATGCTAAAAAGTTCTTGGCTTTCTTAGGGCGCGCTGACGTACAAACAAAAATCAACGCAAGATTGGGACAATTACCAATTAACAAAAATAGTTCAGTAAGTGACGACAAATTTTTGCAGGCTGGAATGTCTATGCTTTCAAGTACCACAGGTGGAATTGCACAATTCTTTGATAGAGATGCACCAGCAGAGATGGCACAAGCAGGTATGGAAGGTTTCCAAGAGTTTATGGTTAAACCAGAACGCCTAGATGCTATTCTAAAAAGATTAGAAAAAGTACGCGATCGCGTATATAAATAATATATATGCCCAGCACGATTACATCTGTGCTGGGCATTTTACTTAATTAATACTTATGACTTATTTTTTCAAACAAAATAGATTGAAGATTGCGCCGTGGTTGTTTCTCGCTCCAGGCCTTTTTATGTTTTTAACATATGTTATTTGGCCAATCGCAGGATCAATAAGTATAAGTTTTTATGAATGGGATGGTCTTGGAGAGAAAGCATGGATTGGAATGGCCAATTATGTTGAACTCTTTGATGATGAAGCATTTTATACATCGCTTAAAAATAATTTTATTTGGCTAATATTGTATATGCTAGCAGTACCAATTGGCCTGTTTATGGCATTATTTCTTAATCAATCTGTAAGAGGAATCAGGATATATAAATCAATGTTCTTCTTCCCCTTTGTAATATCACAAGTCGTTGTAGGATTAGTTTTTTCATGGTTTTATGACCCAAATTTTGGTTTATTGAACATTATAATAGAGTTTTTTGGAGGAACGGGGATAGCTGTTTTAGCCGATGAACGTTATGTGACTTACGGTATCATTGCGGCTGGTTTGTGGCCCCAGACAGCATATTGTATGATTTTATATCTAACAGGATTAAATTCTGTTGACAGTGAACAAATTGAGGCTGGCAGGCTGGATAATGCCAAAGGCTGGAGAATGTTGTGGTATATAATTTTGCCTCAACTTAAGCCAGCAACATTCATTGCAGTGGTTGTAACAATAATTGGTGCTCTTAGGAGTTTTGATATGGTATCCATAATGACAGCTGGAGGCCCGTGGGGATCGAGTCGAGTATTGGCTTACTATATGTATGAAAAAAGTTTTTCAGAATACGGTTTTAGGATGGGATATGGCGCAGCAATAGCAGTAATATTATTTCTTATAATGATGATTTACATAACATTTTTCTTGATGAAAATGTATCGTGATGAAAAGGAAAATTAATTATGTTTCCAAAACCCATAGAAAATACAAATATTCTTACCCAATCTTTTTACAAAACAGCCTTACCTGTAGTTTTAATTATTTGGTTGTTACCTTTAATTGCTGTTGCATTAACATCTGTTCGTTCTGGAGGAGATCTTATTTCAGGAAATTATTGGGGATGGCCAACTTCGTTTGATCTTTTTGAAAACTACACATCTGTTTTCAAAAATACACCACTCGCACAATATATGTGGAATAGTTTTAGGGTTACTATACCTACTGTATTGGGTGCTGTTGCTTTATCATGCATGACTGGATTTGCTTTAGCTGTGTATAATTTTAAAGGAAATTTATTAATTTTCTTTTTATTTATTGCAGGAAATTTTGTACCTTTTCAAATATTGATGGTCCCTGTACGAGATTTGTCTGTTCAAATGGGTGTTTATAATTCAGTTTGGGCATTGATTTTGTTTCATATTGCTTTTCAAGCAGGTTTTTGTACTTTATTTATGCGAAATTTCATAAAAGCTTTACCTAGAGAGCTTATTGAAGCTGCTCGTGTTGAAGGTGTTAATGAATTTCAGATTTTCTGGTACATAGTAATTCCATTGATGAAGCCAGCTATCGCTGCCTTATCTGTTTTGATATTTACATTTATTTGGAATGATTATTTTTGGGCAACAGTCCTAACGCAGGGAGTTGACTCACAGCCAGTTACAGCTGGATTATATTCCTTAAATGGACAATGGATTTCTCAGTGGCATTTAGTGTCAGCTGGCTCAATTGTCGCTGCGCTTCCACCTGTTGTAATGTTTTTTACAATGCAAAAACACTTTATTGCTGGATTAACGTTAGGTGCAGTAAAATGAACGCCTGGCGTTTAGATACTCAAACACAAACAATTATTATTACAAGTAATGGTGGCACTCCATTCATTGCATATTGGGATGCTAAATTAACTTTAAAAGAAGATTTAGCGCAAATACTGGATTCATTACCTCAAGATTTTAGTGGAGGGGTTATGGATAAAGCAGAATATATAAATTTTTGCCCAACTTCTGGAGATGGTTTTTTAGGACAACCGGGTATAATTTTAAATGATAATAATGGAATAGATATACTTCCCAATTTTAAATTTGTAGGTACTAAAAAAGAAGATGGATTAATATTTGAAAGTAGGGATGAGGATATTGGATTATCTATCTTTCATAAAATAAGTATTCATGGTGAAGTTTTTAAGTTTCAGACAACTTTAACAAGTGAACATCCAATAAGTGTTGGATGGTTATCAACACCAATTATTCCAGATTTTTCTTCAAGTGAAGAGTTTGTTCAAGTTTCAGGCAATTGGTGCAGTGAGTTTTATTTTGACAGATTATCCTGGAGACCTGGTGTTGTAGTTAAAGAAAGTCGTTCTGGAAGAACAAGTCATGAAAATTTCCCTGGGTTAATTCTGTTAAATAAAAGTACAACAAACTCAGATGGATCTGCGGTAGGTTTCCATTATGGTTGGTCTGGTGGGCACAGGATGCAGATAGAGGAATTATCTACTGGTCAAAGACAAATTCAATTTGGTCATTCACAATCCTTTAAAAATAAACTGACACAAAAAATTTCAACAGCTCCAGTATTTGTCTCAAAGTCTACAAAAGGTCTAAATGGAATTGCTCAATCATTTCAATCTTTTGTGAGAAAAGAAATTCTTCCATCTAATTTAGAAAAACTGCCAAGGCCTGTTCATTATAATTGTTGGGAGGCTATCTATTTTAAACATTCCTTAAAAGATTTAAAAGAAATTGCGAAACTGGCTGTTTCTTTAGGGGCAGAAAGGTTCGTATTAGATGATGGTTGGTTTGGGCTCCGAGATGATGATACATCTAGTCTTGGAGATTGGTATGTTGATAAAAGAAAATATCCAGACGGTTTAACGCCATTAATTGAGTATGTTAACCATATTGGAATGGAGTTTGGAATTTGGTTTGAACCAGAGATGGTGAGCCCAAATAGTAACCTTTTTAAGAATAATCCCAAATGGATACTTGGAAAAAACAATCAATCATTGGGGCGTAATCAATTAGTTTTAGATTTAAATATTAATGAAGTGCAAAATTATTTATTCGAAAAAATAAGTAAAGTTTTATCAGAAAATAAAATCTCTTATGTGAAATGGGATCATAATAGAGTTTTACCATTTCCTGATCATAATCAAGCAAATGGGTTTTATTGTCTTTTAGATAAATTACGCACATCTTTCCCTTTGGTTGAATTTGAAAGCTGTTCATCAGGTGGTGGAAGAATAGATTATGGAGTTTTAAGCAGAACTCATAGGGTTTGGTTGTCTGATAGTAATGATGCAATGGTTAGATTTAAAATGCAAAATAATGCAGGCATCTGGCTTCCATCAGAAGTAATAGGATCACATGTTGGGCCTAGAAAATGTCATACTTCAGGGCGTATTTTCGATATCTCACTTAGGGCGTGGGTTGCTGCAAGTCGACATATGGGTTTTGAAATGGACCCACGAGAGCTTACCGATGAAGAAGCAAATATACTAAAAGCAATTACTAAATGGTATAAAGAAAATCGCCATTGGATGCATAAAGCTTTTTTTCATAGATTAGATTTGAGTGATAAATCTCAAGTGGGTGAAATTCAGGTATCAGCCGATAATGATAGATTTGTCTCATTTGTGGTGCAAATGGAGCAATCAGTATATAGTTCACCAAAGCCAGTTATTTTAACTGGGTTGGATGTAAACTCTATTTACAAAATAAATCTTATAACACCTGGAAATGCGGCACAAGTTTCAAGAGGCAACATAGCGTTAAGAGATAAAGAGATATCGCTTTCTGGTCAATTTTTGATGTCACGAGGAGTTAATTTACCATGTGCTTTCCCTGGATCAATCTGGGTAATCGAAGGACATAAAATATGACAAACCCAAAACTTGGAACATGTTATTATCCTGAGCACTGGCCTAGAGAAATGTGGGAGAATGATGCTTCTCGCATGGTTGAACTAGGCTTGTCTTGGGTTCGAATAGGAGAATTTTGTTGGAGTAGAATTGAGCCAAAGGAAGGTAAGTACGATTTTGAGTGGTTGGATGCTGCTATAGATGTTTTGCGCAGACATAATTTAGATATAATAATGGGAACTCCAACTGCCACACCTCCTAAATGGGTGCTGGATAAATATCCCGACATGCTTGCAGTTGATAAAATGGGCAATGAGCGAAGATTTGGATCGCGCCGACATTATTGTTTCAGCCATTTGGGGTATAGGAATGAAGCTGCACGAATTACTCGTATAATTGCAAAAAGATATGGTTCAAAAGTACAGGCATGGCAAACAGATAATGAGTACGGATGCCATGACACTACATTGTCATATAGCATGGCTGCCTTAACTGGATTTAGAGATTGGTTGTCACAAAAATATCAGTCACCTGATGCATTGAACAAAGCATGGGGAAATGTATTCTGGTCTATGGAAATAAATGAATTTTCAGATATTGAACTGCCTAATTTAACTGTTACGGAACCTAACCCATCCCACGTAATGGACTTTAGACGTTATACATCTGACCAAGTTGTTGCTTTTAATAGAGTTCAAGTAAATATTTTACGAGAATTTACTAAGAAACCGTTAATACACAATTATATGGGAAGAATTACTGCATTTGACCATTATGATGTTGGTGCAGATCTAGATATAGCCAGTTGGGATAGTTACCCTCTTGGTTTTTTAGAAATGATATCTGATGCGGATGAAAGCTTTAAAGCAAAATATGCTTATCAGGGGGATCCAGACTTTCAATCATTTCATCATGATCTGTATAGGGCAGTCGGGCGTAATCGTTGGTGGGTTATGGAGCAACAGCCAGGCCCAGTTAATTGGGCATCATATAATCCTGCACCATTAAAAGGGATGGTTCGTCTTTGGTCTTGGGAAGCAATTGCTCATGGCGCTGAGACAGTTTGTTATTTCAGATGGCGTCAAGCTCCATTTGCTCAAGAACAAATGCATGCTGGTTTATTGCGTGTAGATGATGAACCAGCACCTGCTTGGGAAGAAATAATAGAGCTTAATAATGAAATAAAATCATTAACTGGCATAGAGCAGGTAACATCAAATGTTGCATTAATCTTTGACTACCCATCTCAATGGGCTTGGGAAATACAACCACAAGCTTCAAATTTTGATTATTTTCATGAAGTTTTTGATACGTATAGTTGCTTGAAAAAGCTTGGTGTAGATGTTGATATTTGTTCCAGTGATGACAAAAACCTTAATAATTATCAGATTGTTTTTGCGCCAAGTTTATTCTTAACAAACAACATAATAGATAATTGCTCTGCACATTTAGTCATAGGCCCAAGATTTAATTCAAAAAGTAAAGATTTCCAAATTCCTCATTCATTGCCACCGAATGTTCCAGGATTAAATGTGATGGTAGAGCGTGTGGAAACGATAAGGCCAAATATGTCTAGACCCTTAAAGGGATCAGGATCTGTAGTTAGGTGGATAGAAGATATTTCCCATAATGCATCAGTTATTGAAGAAACAGAATGTGGAGATCCAATAGTATTACAGCAAAACAACAAAACATATTTAGCCGGTTGTTTAGATCAAAAAGCAAAATTAAGATTATTTAAGAAATTACTTCAAGATCAAAATCTTGATTATTTGGAAATGCCTAACGGTGTAAGGCAGAGACTTACAAAAAACCATAGATTTATTTGGAATTATAGTAATCAAAATCAAACAATTGATGGTATTTTATTGCAGCCAGCGGATGTAAAAATTATTTCAAAAAATTAATAGCAATATTTTACTAACCTTGCGTATTAATAATTTCAGTTTTCCATGTTTTACAATTGATTTTAAGTTTTTCTGAAAGAGGTTTATCTGTAATTATGGTATTTATATCTGAAAGTGAACAGCTAGTCAGAGGTGCTTTGCGTTCGAATTTAAGATAATCAGCAACTATGATAACTTGTCGTGATCTGTTGATTGCTGTTTGACTTACTATAATTTCTTGACCGTCATAATCGAGCAAATCTCCATCTGTGTCGATTGCTGAACATCCAAGAATTGAATAATCAAATTTAAATTGTTTAACCATTTCAACTGTTAGTCCACCAACTATTCCACCATCAAGACGTCTTAGTATGCCTCCAGCTAAAATTATTTCACAATTTTTATTCGCAGATAATATGTTTGCTATATTAAGATTGTTTGTAACTACCAATAAATTATCATGATTTAATAGCTCTCTTGCAACGGCTTCTGTAGTTGTGCCAATATTTATAAATACGGAAGCTCCATTGGGAATTCGGGAAGCGCATTCAGTCGCTATATTTCTTTTTCCTAATTTATTTAGCAGTCTTCGTTGTTCATATTCAATATTTACAACTCCTGAAGGAATAACAGCACCACCATGTACTCGTTCAAGTTTTCCAATTTCTGTTAATCTGGATAGATCTCTTCTGATTGTTTGAACAGTAACATTATATCTCTCTGCCAAAGCGTCGACCGTCACTTTACCGTCTTTACGTGCAATATCTAATATTTCTTTTTGCCTAAAAGTAGAAACCATAATTTTTTGCTCGCTTAATGCCAGATTATATTTATTTTATAATTGGATCTTGATCTTTAGTATAGTCTCTAAAAATTCTGTAATTCCATTATTTTATGCTTATAACGTAAATTTAATAAAGCAAAATTTAAATAAATAATAACAATAACGAAAATCAACGAACATTCGTTATTGTTGCTATTTATTATTAATGATATTCAAGATTCTATATATTACGGAATTTTTTTATGAATAAATACGAAGATAATGATATCGATGTTGATATCTTTGTTATTGGTGGTGGAATTAATGGTTGTGGCATAGCCAGAGATGCTATTGGAAGAGGTTTAAGTGTTGAGTTGGCTGAAATGAATGATTTGGCTTCTGCTACCTCATCAGCGTCTACGAAACTATTTCATGGTGGACTTCGATATCTAGAATACTGGAAAGTTCGCCTTGTAAGAGAGGCTCTAATTGAACGTGAAATTCTTCTCAAAGCTATGCCCCATATTTCTTGGCCAATGCGTTTTGTATTACCTTATCATAAAAACATGCGATTTGATGTTAATACGCCCACTTCAAAACTATTAAATATATTTATGCCCTGGTTAAAAGGGCGTAGACCTGCTTGGTTGATAAGATTTGGATTATTTTTATATGATAATTTAGGTGGGAGAAAGTTTCTAAAAGGAACGAGTTCACTTCATCTGTCGAATAACAAAGAAGGTGTGCCATTAAAGAACAAGTATCTTAAAGCTTTTGAATATTCTGATTGCTGGATCGAAGATAGCCGTTTGGTTGTTTTGAATGCTCGTGATGCTGAGATTAGAGGAGCCAAGATCAATGTTTGCACGAAAGTAGTGTCTGCAGAGCAAATTAAAGGTATCTGGCATTTAACTCTTCATTCAACAATTGATGATGCTACGCGAGTTGTAAAAGCAAGAATGATTGTTAATGCTGGTGGGCCTTGGGTCGAAGATATAATTCAAAATAAAGTACGCTTAAATAGTTCTGAAGGTGTTAGGTTAGTTCGTGGAAGCCATCTGATTACCAAAAAATTGTATGAACACAATAAATGTTATTTCTTTCAAGGGGAAGATGGTAGAATTATATTCACTATCCCATATGAAACAGATTTTACACTGATTGGTACAACAGATGTAGAGCATTTTGACATTTCTATAAAACCTGAATGTACACTCGAAGAAAAAAAATACCTCGTAAACTTTGCATCAGAATATTTTGAAACAAAAGTTACCATAGATGACATTGTAAAGACTTATTCAGGTGTTAGGCCATTATATAATGATAATGCATCATCTGCATCTGCCGCAACTCGTGACTATGTCCTGAGCATTGATGAGACACTTGGAGCTCCAATTTTAAACGTATTCGGCGGTAAAATTACAACATACAGAAAACTATCAGAAAATGCCCTAGATAAAATTTCCAAGATATTGCCTAAAGTAGGTGCAAGTTGGACTGCAGGTGTTCCTTTGCCTGGGGGTGATTTTAATATTGAAGATTTAGAAAGCTTAATTAACAAGCTATCGAAAAAATATAATTTTCTTGATCAAAAATGGGCATTAAGATTAATAAAAGCTTATGGAACTGATGCTTTTGAATTATTGGGAGATTGCGAAAATAGTAAAGATTTGGGGGTTTATTTTGGTGCTACATTGACTGAAAAAGAAGTAATTTGGTTGATAAAAAATGAGTATGCAAAAACTGCTGATGATATTATTTGGCGTCGTTCAAAATTAGGTTTGCGACTTTCAGATCAAGAAGTTGTAATACTTTCTGAATGGATAGATGATAACTTAACAACGTTAAGATAATTACGTATTATGTTAAGAACATATAAAATTAACGCTCTTTTCATTTTGGTTAAATATTAATTTTGTAGATATATGGAGATTTTAAATGACTTATATTTTAGCTATTGATCAGGGCACTACGTCAACAAGAAGTATAATATTTGATGAAAATATGAATATTGTAACAACTGATCAGGTTGAGTTTGAGCAGCATTTTCCTAAATCAGGTTGGGTTGAGCATAATCCAAATGATTTGTGGGAAACCACTTTAAAAACTTGTCAGACTGTAATGAACGTCCTTGGTCAGAATATGAATAAGATCGAAGCTGTAGGAATTACTAACCAGCGAGAAACAGTGATAGTATGGGATAAAAATACTGGTCAACCAATCTATAATGCCATTGTATGGCAAGATAGGCGTACGGCGGACGTTTGTGAAAAAATGCGTCTGGCTGGAAACGAAAAAATAATTACAGATCGCACTGGTTTATTATTAGATCCATATTTTTCAAGCACCAAGCTCAAGTGGATTTTAGATAATATTGAAGGTGCTCGAAAGAGAGCAGAGAATGGTGAATTGCTATTTGGTACAGTGGATTGTTTTTTAATCTGGAAGCTTACAAATGGTGAAATTCATGCAACGGATGCAACAAATGCCGCACGGACGATGCTTTATGATATCCATAAAGGCCGTTGGAGTAAAACAATATGTGATTTGTTAGAGATACCGATTAAAATGCTTCCAGAAGTTAAAGACTGTGCCGCAAATTTTGGGAAAACTCATACAAATTTGTTCAAAAGACGAATACCTATTTGTGGAGTTGCTGGAGACCAACAAGCTGCTACCATTGGTCAGGCTTGTTTTAAGCCAGGTATGATGAAATCAACTTATGGAACAGGATGTTTTGCTTTATTAAATACTGGTGAAACTCCTGTAACTTCCAAAAATAAATTATTGACTACAATTGCCTATCAATTTGATGGCAAACCAACTTATGCTCTTGAAGGTTCAATTTTTATAGCGGGTGCCGTTGTGCAATGGTTAAGGGATGGGTTGAAAATAATTAATGAGGCTAGTGAAACCCAAGAACTTTCTGAAAAAGCTGATAATGAACAAAATGTTATTATTGTGCCTGCCTTTGTTGGTTTAGGTGCTCCATATTGGAATGCAGAATGTCGCGGGGCAGTATTTGGTCTGACAAGAAATACAGGAGCCCCAGAAATGGCAAAAGCTGCACTTGAAAGTGTTGGGTTCCAAACACGTGATTTACTTGAATCTATGTCAGCAGATTGGCAAATTTCAGGTGTAAGTCCTACTCTTCGTGTGGATGGAGGTATGTGCTCTAGTGATTGGACGATGCAGTTTCTATCTGATATCATAAACGCTCCAGTTGATAGACCAGAAATCATTGAAACAACTGCTTTGGGCGTGGCTTGGTTGGCCGGAATGCATATAGGTGTATATCCTAATTTAGATGAATTTGCTTCGAAATGGACAAAAGAAAAAGAATTTAAACCATCTATGGATGAGGAATGTCGTAATTCAAAGTATTTAGCATGGAAGAGAGCAGTTAAATCTACACTTGAAGTATAAAGTCATGTAAAGACATTAAAATATTTAAGGAAGTGATTTATGGATTTTCCACACACTTTTAGGGCTCGATTAGCAACACGATTAGCATTCTTTGCTGCAGGGTTTGCAATGGGTTGTTGTGCCCCATTTTTTCCATTTATTAAAGAAAATGTAAGTGCTGATAAAAGTGAATTTGGACTTTTATTATTATGTCTTGGCATAGGAGCTATAATCGCAATGCCTATTACAGGTATTGTTTCTGCTAAACGTGGATCAAAGCCTATGATTTTATTAGGTGGATTTCTTATGGCGCTCTTAATCCCAATTCTGGTGGTTGTGGAATCCCAATCTATTTTAGCTATAATAATATTTTTACTGGGTGCATCATTGGGCACTCTGGACGTTGCAATGAATGTACATGCAGTTGAAGTTGAAAAAATAGAAAAACGATCTCTAATGTCAAATTTCCATGCACAATTTAGTATCGGTGGATTGATTGGAGCTGGGCTAATGACTGTGTTTTTATTTTTTGGAGTTTCTATTTTGATTTCATCATTTATTTCAGCCAGTATTACTTTTATTGCAATGACACTTACTGTAAACCGCCTCCTTAATGTATCTACAGTTGAGAAAACTAAATTTATGCTCCCAAAAGGAGTTGTAATATTGTTGGCAATATTTGCTGCAATTATTTTTTTAATAGAAGGGGCAGTAGTTGATTGGGGCGCTCTTTTGATTATTGATCGTGAGCTTACAACACCAGAAAGTGCAGGAATTGGTTATATTCTTTTCTCAGTTGCTATGGTCATAGCCCGCCTACTTGGAGATGGAATTGTAAAGGCAATAGGTGAATTTAAAGTTCTTATATTTGGTGTAATTATTACAATTTTAGGAATATTAATTATTGTTTTATCAAATATAACAATAATAGCATTGAGTGGATTTATGTTTATTGGTTTGGGTGTAGCCAACCTTGTTCCAATATTTTTTAGTGCTGCTGGAAGGCAATCAGTTATGCCACCCGCTATTGCAATCGCATCTGTAACGACAACTGGTTACGCGGGAATATTACTTGGTCCGGTTATAATTGGTTATGTTGCTGAAGTTACTTCATTATCAATTGGATTTAGCATACTTATACCACTTATTGTTTTGATAGTAATTTTTTCACGCAAGATATCCATAAACTAAATAAAATTTTTAATAAATTTGTATGCTTAACTTTTTGATGTTATTTGAGCAAACTTTTCTAAAATGTGCATGCTTGAGGCAACTGCTGGACCAATTCCAAAGGCAAATATTATTGTTCCAATTCCTACAATTCCACCAAGGTTCCATCCAATAAAAATAACTGTTAGTTCAATACCACTTCTAACCCATGCAATAGGAAAGTTTGTTAATTTTTGTAATCCAGTCATCAATCCATCTCTTGGCCCTGGACCTAAATTAGCTATAAGATACAGTGCGCCTCCAAAGCCTGTTACTAAAACTCCAAGTGTTGCTTCTGCAATTTGTAATAAAGGGTTTTTAAAAGTTGGAAGAATAGGTAATATATATTCAAATACCAATGCAATTATTATTGCATTTAAAATGGTGCCAATGCCAGGAATCTGCTTTAGAGGTATCCAGCAAAAAAGAACGATTAAACTAATAATGAATGTGGAATATCCAATACTCCAACTTGTGACTTGACTAAGCCCTTGCGCGAGTACAGTCCAAGGACTAACGCCAGCGCCTGAAGCAACCAATAGTGCTTCGCCTAGTCCAAAAAGAACTAAACCTATTACTAAGAATAATACTGAGATTGGAGGAGGGGATATTGTAAGCGCTTTAGGCGAACTCCAAAAAAGCTTTGGAACACTCTTTACAGATAAGAATTTTGGTTTTTTTACAATCATTATGAATGCCTTTAAGCTTCAAATATAAGTGTAATGAATAGTTTGTAAAATAAAATAATTATTTATTAAGCACCATCCCAGCGTCTTAACATCCAATACCATTGTTCTGGATTTGAAATAATCCTTTTTGAAAGGCTATCATTAAAACTACGTGTCATTGTCAAGCTATCTGTGTGCGGAATAGGGTCTTCGAATTCTACCTTGAATTCGTTTTTATCATCAATGCGGATGCCATATGCTGGTATCATCGGTATATTATATTTTAATGCTAGTTGGGCTGCAGAAAGTGATGTAAGCGCGTCTAGACCTAGAAATGGAATTCTGGTTCCCTCTGCAACTTTTTCATCCAGTAAAATTGACATTATACCTCCATCCCGAAGGTGTTTTACTAATGCTCTAGTTCCTCTTTTACCTGTTTCTAGAATGGGAAGACCACCTTCTTTGATTCCAGCTAGTAATCTTCTTTGATAATGCCTATTTGTATTTGGTCTATAAACTGCACCACTTTCCAATCCATTCATCTTCAATGCAGCTCTTATCGCTTCCCATTGTCCAAAGTGTCCAGAAACTATAATTGCTCCTTTTCCAGTTGCATAGGCGTCTTTTAATGCATCCAAACCAGGCCCAGAAACTTTAAATTTTTGTGTAAATGTGTGAAATTCCGAAAGATGATATATCTCAAACAATGTACGGCCCATGTTGCGGCCCATTTCGCGTCCTAAGTTGTTCCTAGCTTTTCGTTTCATGTTTGGAAAAGCTTTTTTTGCTTCTCTATCAAATCGTCGTCTTGCTATTGGAAACCATCTGATTACAACGCTAAATGTTGTTCCTAATGCCCTAGAGCGCATGTCAAAAGCACGCCACTTAAAAACTGTAAGAGCTGACCACAGGGGAAAATATCTTGCGTGACTGAAAAGTGATTTAAAATATCTAAGAATCATAATTCTGTATGATAGTGTTATTCAATAAAGCCAATAACAAAATTATTTTTATTGATTTTAGATTTATTAAATTTTCATGTTATCTAAAGTATGCTCAAGGCCTTTTCTTATGTGTATTTCAAGTGCTTCCATTGCTCTTGATGAATTGCGTGAGAGTGCAGCATCAAATATCTGTTGGTGTTCTAGCGCAGCGTCTTCTCCTCTATCTGTTATTACAAGCATTTGGTATCGCAAATATTTGTCAAATATAATTGCATGAAGTGACATTAAGTTCTGAGAATTACACGCTTCAATCGAAGTTTTGTGAAATTCCCAATCATATCTTTTCCAGGTTTCTTTTTGAGAATAATCTCCAGATAACATTTTTTCTTCTACCAATTTTAATTTGTGGTGAGCTGCTACTAAATTACCTTCCCAGTCAGCGTCACCATTTTCAATTGAGGTTTTAAGAGCTGAGCATTCTAAAAGTATTCTCAGATTAGCAATTTCTGCTAAGTCTTCGCGGGATACAGAACGAACAAAAAATCCACGTTGTTCTGCAGCCTCTACGAAACCATCACTTGATAATCGATTTAATGTTTCCCTCAAAGTTGATACGCTTGCATCGTACTGTTCTTTGAGTCCATCAAGCTTCAACTTACTGCCTGGGGCTAAGTTTCCAAAAATGATATCTTTTTTGATGCGTTCATATGTACTGGAGCCTACAGTATTAATAATTTTTGTCATAAATTTCTCAAATAATATGTTAATATTTTTATCAATATACAATTATATGATACTTCTCAACCATATATAATAACCGATTTTATAAAAAATATCATATATTATTGCGAATCTTAATTCTTTAATGTAGCTTCGAATTATTAACAAATTTCCAGGGAAACTAATGACTAATATTATTAAGCTTGCTGTTGTTGGTGCTGGGTTGGTGGGGCAAAGGCATATTAATGCGATTTCAAAACAAAAGGATGTTAAACTAGTTGCGATTGTAGAGCCAAATCCTACGGAAGACATAAATTCCTTGGCTGTACCCTGTTTCTCAAATTTAAAAGAAATGTTTGCAGCTATATCTCCAGATGGAGTAATATTGTCTACTCCAACACCATTACATGTATCTCAAGGCTTAGAATGTATCGAACGCTCTTGCCCTGTATTAGTTGAAAAACCATTAGCCACGTCTGCTGTTCAAGCAAAGATTTTAACCGACGCGGCTGAGCATGCAGCAGTCCCATTGCTAGTGGGGCATCATAGACGTCATAACCCATTAATTCAAAAGGCAAAGGAATTAATATTAAGTGGGGAAATTGGTAATATTAGGGCTCTACAAGCAACATGTTGGTTTTATAAGCCTGATGAGTATTTTGATATTGCGCCATGGAGAACACAAAAAGGTGCAGGTCCTGTTTCAGTTAATTTAGTGCATGATATTGACCTTATGAGATATTTTTGTGGAGAAATTATCTCTGTTCAAGCTCAAATGGCGCCTTCAATTAGGGGCTTTGATAACGAAGATTTAGCTGCAGCAGTTTTAAAGTTTGAAAGTGGAGTTATTGGGACTGTAACTGTGTCTGACAGCATTGTGTCACCATGGAGCTGGGAATTAACATCTCGAGAATATCCAATTTATCCAATGACATCTGAGTCTTGTTATTTGCTAGGTGGCTCAGAAGGCTCTTTGTCAGTTCCAGATTTAAAAGTTTGGTCACACAAAGGAGAAAGAAATTGGTGGAATCCAATTTCTGGAACAATTGCCCCTAGAGATGCCTCAGACCCATTAATTAACCAAATAACTAATTTTGCTGATGTAATACGTGGCGATACAGATGCTTTAGTTACTGGTCTTGATGGTTTGAAAACTCTTTTAGTAATTGAAGCTATTCAAAAAGCTGCACAAACACAAAATTTAATTGAAGTTGTGAATCCTTCAAAAATTTCAACAGATGGAGTTGCAGCACAATAATATCATATATTTTAGAAAATATATTGTATTTTAATAAAGCTATGATATAGCTTAAATAGAAACACTGCTATTGAAGCAGTTTAACAGTCTGGGAGGACAAAAATGAAAGTTAACTTTACACGTCGTATTGCTGTAGCTGCTTTAATGGCTGCAAGCGTATCAACTGGTATGCCAGCTTTGGCTGATGGGCATTCTAAAGTTCAATTACGTATGGCAACATCAGGGACTGAAACAGATCAAAGGTCTGTTGCAATGGCAAATGTATTTGCTCCATTGGTTGGAACTTTTGCAAGCTTTGAACCAAGCTACAATAGCACAATTTTTGCGCAAGGTACGGAACTTGATGCTATAAGCCGTGGTAATCTAGAAATGTCTATAACATCTGCTCAAGAATTAGCACAATTCTTTCCAGAGTTCTCAATTTTCACAGCTGGATATGTACATCAAGATGCTGATCACCAAGTAGCAGTTTTTAATGACCCTCTAATGGACCCGTTTAAAGCAAAAGTTGAAGATGAACTAGGCGTTAAACTTTTATCAGTAATGTATTTGGGTAGACGTCAAGTAAATTTGAGACAGACAAAAGACGAGCTTACAGTAAATAAGCCTTCAGATTTAGCTGGTGTTAATTTACGTATGCCTGGTACAGATGCATGGCAGTTTTTAGGTAAAGCACTTGGTGCAGCACCTACTCCTATGGCATTTTCTGAAGTATACACAGCACTTTCAACAGGTGCAGTAGATGGTCAAGATAATCCATTACCTACTGTTGTAGATAAAAAATTCTATGAAGTAACTAATCAAATTGTTTTGACATCTCACCTTGTTGACTTAAACTACATTGCTATAAGTGCAAAAACGTTCAACTCAATGACAGCTGAGCAACAAGCTGCGGTACAAGCTGCTGCTGATGCTGCGGCTGCATCAGGTCGTAAGATTCAACTAGAGTTAGAAGGTAGCTTAGTTGCATTTTTGGAAGAGCAGGGAATGGAAGTTTATGAACCAGATACAGCTGCTTTCCGTAATCAAGTACAATCTATGTACTTAGATAGTGAATTTGCTGCAACATGGCCTGCAGGAGTTCTTGAAAAAGTAAACGCATTGGGTAAATAATCCAATAAAATTTTGGGAGAACATTAAATGCCTAAATTCATTAAAGGGTTCTCTCAAATTACAAAAGCAATTGCTGGCGGTTTACTGGCAGCAATTTTTTTAACTTTTCTTTTGCAAATATTATTAAGGTATTTTTTTACTCCAGCTGGATGGACACTGGAGCTTATCGGAATTTTGTGGGTGTGGTTGATATTCTTTTCGTGCGCTTTTGTTGTAAGAGAGTCAGACCATGTTAAGTTTGATATTCTATACCTAGCTATGCCATTAAGAATTAGAAAGATTATGGCAATTATAAGTGCATTTTCAATCGTAATTGGAATGATTTATATTTACTTACCCACGTGGGATTATATCGATTGGATGAAAATACGTAAAACTTCCACTGTAAAAAATCCTTTTACAGGAGCAAAAATTCCTATGAGAGATGTATTTTCCATATATGCTATTTTTATGATTGCTGTGGGCGCAAGATACGCATGGATGATTGTGAATATTTTTAAAAATGGACCTCCAAAAACAGAACTAGAAATTACTCTTGAAGAGCAAAGTTTGGAAAAGAGTAATTTATCATGAGTTTTGAACTTGCCTCATGTTTGGTGACACTATTTTTATTAGCTGGAATTGGAACTCCAATTGGTTACTCAATAATGTTGGCTTCTGTAGTATACCTTGGGTTTTCAGGTCTTGACGTTGCTTTAGCTGGTGAGAAAATTTTACAAGGATTTTATTTGAGTACTATTCTCATTGCTGTGCCATTATTTATTGTTGCAGCAAATATTATGAATGCTGGAACTATAACTGACAGATTATTAAATTTTTGCGTAGCTGCAGTAGGTCGTTTTAAAGGTGGGCTTGGGCATGTAAATGTAGTAGCTTCTTTGATTTTTTCTGGAATGTCTGGCTCTGCTGTTGCGGATGCTGCTGGAATTGGAAAAATAATCATTGAAATGATGACTAAAGATAATAGGTACTCCAGGGGCTACGCAGCTGCTATTACAGCTGCATCAGCAACTATTGGGCCTATAATTCCACCATCAATTCCAATGGTTTTATATGCTTTAGTTTCAAAAGCATCAATTGGTTCACTCTTTTTGGCGGGTATTCTCCCTGGATTAATTATGGGCCTTGTTCTAATGATTATGAATTACTACATGGCGGGCAAACGTGGCTTTGCAATGGAAGATCCAATTCCTCTAAGAGAACTCCCACGAAAAACAGCAAATGCTTTCCCAGCACTGCTAATGCCCGTAATATTATTATATGGCATCTATGGTGGTGTGACGACACCAACTGAAGCTGCGGCCATTGCAGCTTTCTATGCATTATTGCTTGCTGGACTGTTTTATAAAGCATTATCATTTAAGGCACTGTTCAATGTTTTTGTGGACAGTGCACGTTCATCTGCATCTGTCGGCATTGTTATTGGTGGTGCTTTTATATTAAATTTCATAGTCATATCTGAACAAATACCACAATCAATTGCGATGCTTTTAGACGGTACTGATGTAAACCCGATTGTGTTTTTAATTGTTGTGAATTTATTGATCTTAGCGTTAGGCTGTATTCTAGATGCAACAACTATTATATTAGTTATAGTTCCACTTTTTATACCAACATGTGAGGTTTTAGGTATTGATCTAGTACATTTTGGTGTTCTTGTTGTCGTGAACTCAATGATTGGATTAATAACCCCACCTTACGGAATACTTTTATTTGTAATAAATGCAGTTACAGATATTCCTCTAAGAGAAATTATCTCAGAGATTTGGGCATTCCTGGTAATTTTAATAGCTGCGCTATTAATCATGTTGTTAGTTCCAGATTTAGTACTTTGGTTACCTAGAGTATTTGGTTACCAAGGCTAGTCTTGTGCTCTGTATCTCTACTAATACTGTTAAAGGTAATTTTGAAGAAAAATTGAAATCAGTTTCAGAATCTAATTTCAATTTTGTTGAAATCCAAAGTTTGGATTTATTGAAATTTCAAAATAAAACTGAAGAAATTTTGGACATGATTGAAAGTGCTAATTTAAGAATAGCAGCTTTTAATTTTCAAAATAAAGTATATTCAAAAAAAGATATTTTATTAGCAGCACAATTTTCAATTTCTATAAAGTCACCTATTCTAATTTTAAATATATCAGACCCCAAACAAATAGTTTTACCAGATCTTGATTTGATTGGTGATTTAAAGATTGCTTTGCTTCCAACTCGTGAATGTGAGTCTGAAACAATTCAATATGTACATAAACTCAATCATTCAAATCTTGGTATTGCTTTAAATAGTGCTAATGTTTTAGGAGATGGAACACGTCCTTTGAGATTGCGTGATTTGCAAATCTCAAAACTATTCTATGTACAACTTGCTGATGGAGTAAATGGACATTTGTTACCGAAGCTTGGCGAATTAAATTTGCAAGCTTTTATAAAAATATTAAGCCGATCTGGGTATTATGGTATTTGGTGCATTTCCATAAAAGAAAAAAACTGTCCAAGCACGGCTAGTGCATATAGATCATTGTTGAATATTTTGAGTGAAGTTTCAATTTCAGAACCATCAGCAAAGTTTGATATACCTGTAATTCCTTCTAGAGTCCCAACAACTGGCATTGAATTTATAGAATTTGCTGTAGATGAAAATGCATCAAATGAGTTAACAAAAATATTATTAAGTATGTCGTTTCGTAAAGAGCGAATACATCTTAACAAAGACGTAGTTCTTTGGCGGCAAGGTGCAATTAATATTGTCATAAACAAAGAAAAATATGGATATGCCCATGAAGCATTTGAAGCACATGGAGCTATTGTTTGTGACATGGGACTACGAGTGCAAAATGCAGATGAAACTGTTTCCAGAGCAAAATCTCTGGGGTCAAAATCATTTATTCAAAATGTGGGCTTAGGCGAACTAAATATTCCTGCTGTTCGAGGGGTAGGTGGTACTATTGTTCATTTTATCGATGAAAATTCTGATTTGCATAGGGTATGGGATATCGAATTTGACAGAACAAATGATGTTGAAGCGATACAGCCCATTGGTTTGCGACGCATCGACCATGTCGCACAAACCATGAGATATGACGAAATGCAAGATTGGTTACTATATTATATTTCAACTTTTGAGATGGATAAATCTTCAATAGTAAATGTTAATGACCCATCTGGAATTATTTTAAGTCAAGCTATTGAAAGTCCTGAAGGTGAAGTACGTTTAAATTTAAATTCATCTGCAGATTTAAATACATTTGCTGGAGTATTTGTTGAAGATAAGTTTGGAGCAGGTGTGCAACATTTAGCTTTTGCTACTGATGATATTTTTGAAAGTGCAAATTTATTGAGAGTAAATGGCTTCAAAAGCTTGGATATTCCATCTGAATACTACGAAAAAACAAAAAAGGAATTTAACCTAAGTGATACGTTTATTGCTAAATTAAAAAAACAAAACATTTTGTATGATAAAGATGGAAATGGTGAATATTTTCAAGTTTATAGTAAAAATTTATTTGATGGTTTCTTTTTTGAGATTGTGCAAAGAAAAAATGGCTATCCTGGATATGGTGCACGTAATGCATCTGTTCGATTATCTTCTCAAACTATATTACAGCAAGCTTAACAAGGGAAACATACAATGGGAAACGATGCTGATGAAATACGAAATTGGTGGAGTACATCAATAATTGACATGTCACCAGGAAAAATTTCTTTTAGAGGAAATGAAATTGAAAATTTGATAGGAAATATATCATTTCCACAGATGATTTGGATGATGGTTAGAGGTGGATTGCCTACGAATGAAGAGGCTTCATTATTTGAGGCTGCATTAGTAGCTGGAGTTGATCATGGACCTCAAGCACCTTCTATAGCTGCTGCTAGGATGGCTGCAACATGTGGGGTTGGGATTAATAATGCAATGGCTACAGGTATCAATATGTTAGGGGATATTCATGGTGGTGCCGGAGAGCAATGTGCAGAACTATTTTATGAGATATCATTAAGAATTGATAATGGCGCAACATTTGAAAAAGCGATTCAAGAAGCGTTAAGAGAATGGGAAAGTGGTAATGGAAAAATTATTAGTGGATTTGGACATAGATTTCATAAACCTATTGATCCAAGAGCTCCACGCCTATTGGAATTAGTAAGATTAGCTGCAAAAGAAAATATCGTATCTGGAAAATACGCAGATATTGCTGAAGCAATCCAATCCCATTTAAGTATTAAAAAAGATATTGCTATGAATATAGACGGTGCAACAGCTGTCATATTTTGCGAACTAGGATTTCCTGCTCCCTTATCTCGTGGGCTTTTTTGTTTGTCTAGAAGTGTTGGAATCTTATCACATGCTTGGGAGCAAATCGAACAAGGTGGAAGAAATAAGGGTCCAATGCCACCTAAATACCTACCAAAATATATTTTAAAGAATACTTGAAATATATAGGACAAATATAAAAATATCATAGATTTTTAAATACGTATTATGTTATACCTAATGTAAGATATGTTTAGGTGATTCATAATGACTGATATTGCTCATGATCCATTGTACTCTTTGGCACATTTGACTCTGATAAATGCCACTACTCCAGAATTGATATATATTGCCGACCGCGCGGGTTATGATGCAGTAAGTCCTCGATTTATTCCTATGAATGTCCCTGGAGAATTCAAACAATCTCCAATTGATAAGCAAATGATCGAAGCTACAAAGATTGCTCTAAAAACAACAGGAATTAAGGTCTTAGATATAGAATTAGCACGTATTACTGAAGATTGTGATCCACGTAACTTTGATAGAGCCTTGGAACTCGGTGGTGAATTAGGCGCAAAGCGAATGATAATGAGTGCCTGGACTACAGATCGTACTGATAGGAACTTCATTGTAGATTGTTTTTCTGAGACTTGTGAAATTGCTTTTCAATATGGCCTAAGTGTTGATCTAGAATTTCCATCTTTTTCTCGTTTGAGAACTCTTGATGAAGCGCTAGATATAGTTCGTGCAGCAAAACAGCCCAATGGTGGTATCTTAGTTGATACATTATACCTTCATTTAAGTCGTGTAGAACTGGCTGAATTACTTCATGTGCCTGGCGAGTTTATAAATTTTCTACATATATCTGATGCATTACCGGGTATCGCAGATACTAAACAGGGAATGATTCAGCTCGCAAGAGATGCACGATTATATCCAAGTGAAGGTTGTATTGATTTCAAAGGAATAATTGAACGAATGCCTCCTGTGGATTACTCAATAGAGTTACCTAATTTATCTAGAATTAAGGAACTTGGATATGAAGAACATGCTCGGCGATGTTTACAACATGCTAAGCGTACTTTTGGAAATGTGAAATCCCAAAGGCGTACTCAAAATATTAACAATATCAAAGGGAAAAATATATTTCATGACCAAAGAGCTTACTAATCAAGAGCGCAAGCTTGCGCTCGATTTGCTAAACCGTGCGCGTAAAGCTATGGCGTTGATTGAAAATTACTCACAGAAAGAATTAGATAGACTAGCGCAAGCTATTGGATGGTATTCCAGTAATGAGAAAACATTTACAAAGCTAGCTCAAATGGGTGTAGATGAAAGTGGGATAGGGGATCGCTTAGGGCGGCCAGCAAAACGTTTTAAAATACACGGCGTCTTGAGAGATGCACTAAGACAACCTTCTACAGGAATTGTTGAAGTTGATGAAGAAAAAGGTTTGGTTAAATATGCGAAACCGGCTGGAGTAATCGCTTCATTAATTCCAATGACAAACCCTGCTTTAACTCCACCTGTTACAGGTATTTATTCTGCTAAAACTCGTAATGCGACAATTTTTTCACCGCATCCACGTACTGCAGTAACAACATTTAAAATGGTTGAAGTAATGCGAAGTGCATGCAGAGCTGTTGGTGCGCCTGAAGATTTATTTCAATCAATTCAAAAACCTTCGATACCTTTAACTCAATATTTAATGCAGATATGTGACTTAACACTAGCTACTGGAGGTAAGCCAATGGTTAAGGCTGCTTATTCATCCGGGAGACCCGCATATGGAGTAGGAGCTGGAAATTCATCTATTGTAATTGATGAAACTGCTGACATTGAAATTGCTGCAAAAAATACACGAATGTCAAAAACGAGTGATTTTGGCTCAGGCTGTTCTGCAGATGGAAATATAATCATTCAACAAAGTATTTATAAAGAGATGTTAAGCGCTTTACAATCAGAGGGTGGTTATCTTTGTAATGAAGATGAGAAAAACAAATTAGAATCCGCAATGTGGGATCAAAATGAAAATCGTACATTCGCGACCATAGCTTGTCCGCCTCAAAAAATTGCTTTTTCTGCTGGCTTTGAAATTCCAGATGATAGAAAATTCTTAATGGTTGAAAATCATGGACAAATTGGTCCGGAGCATAAGTTTAGCAAAGAAAAACTAACGACTTTGATGGCACTTTATCAGTTTAAAAATTTTGATGATGCTCTTGAAATAGTAAAAAAGATTTATGATACAGCAGGAAAAGGGCACTCTTGTGGCATATATAGCCACGATGATAATAATATTGATGCCTTAGCTCGAGTCGCACCTGTCAGTAGAATGATGGTTAGGCAAGCCCAATCAAAATCAAATGCAGGATCTTACACAAATGGGATGCCAATGACATCAAGTCTTGGTTGTGGAATTTGGGGCGGTAATATTACGAATGAAAATGTAACAATGAAACATATGATGAATTATACTTGGGTAAGTCGCCCAATCTCAGAGGATAAACCATCAGAACAAGACTTATTTGGAGAATTTTATGGAAATGAGGTTGCATAATGGGTGATAATATAAAAACAGTTGCTGAACATCTTGTAGACTTTCTCCAGCGAAGAGAAGTTAAACATGTTTTTGGGCTTTGTGGTCATACTAATATAGCTGTTTTAGCAGCATTGTCGAAAAGCCCTATTGATTTCATCACAGTAAGGCATGAGCAAATTGCAAGCCATGCTGCAGACGCTTATGCGCGAGTTACTGGAAAAGCTTCAGTTGTACTCTCTCATTTATCTCCAGGTCTTACTAATTGTGCAACAGGAGTTGCAAATGCTGCATTAGATTGTATTCCAATGGTCGTTATTGCTGGTGATATTCCTACCCACTATTATGGCAAACATCCACATCAAGAAGTAAACTTGCATTCTGATGCATCACAATATGAAATATATAAACCTTTTGTGAAGCGCGCATGGAGAGTTGATAGGGCAGATCTTATAGCTGAAATCTTAGAAAAGGCTTTTCATTTAGCTGAAAGTGGCCAACCTGGACCTGTTTTAGTTAACGTACCTATGGATATTTTTAGTGAAGTTATATCATCAGAAACATTTGATCGCATTCTTGATAATATGCGATCAATAATCAAGCCATCTATTGATGATCATACGGCGCGTGAAATTATAACTAAATTAGCAAATTCTAAAAATCCAGTTAGTTATGTAGGTGGTGGTATTCTTTTGTCAGGTGCTTCTAATGAACTTCGAGAATTTATAGAATTTATGGGTTTACCTGTAGCACATTCTTTGATGGGTAAAGGCGCAATAAGTGATGAAAATCCTTATCTTCTTGGTATGACAGGATTTTGGGGCACAAAATTAACAAATGATGCATGTTTAAATGCAGATTATATTCTGGCTATTGGTACTCGCTTCAAAGAAGCTGATTGTTCAAGTTGGTATCCTGGATATACATTTAATATTCCTGGATCAAAAGTTATTCATATAGATATAGAACCGTCAGAAATTGGTAGAAATTATCCAACAGATATTGGTGTTATTGCTGATGCAAAGTCCGCATTGTCTGTTTTATTGCGTGTAGCAAAAGAAATATATCCTGATGGTTTCGATAGACCAAAGTTACGTGAAAAAATTGCAAAATTTAAAAATGCATTCGTCGAAAAAAATACTAATATGGCTACCTCAAATTCATTTCCAATGATGCCTGAAAGGATCCTTGCTGATACAAGAAGTGCACTACCTGATGATGCTATTATTACAACTGATGTTGGATGGAATAAAAACGGTGTTGGACAGCAGTTTAACATACTAACCCCAGGCTCTATTTTAACTCCAGGGGGATTTGCTACAATGGGGTTTGGCCCCCCCGCAGCAATAGGTGCAAAGTTAGCAAGCCCAAATAAAGTGGTGCTTAGCTTGGTTGGTGATGGTGGATTTGGACAAAACCCTGCAATGCTTGCAACAGCTGTTGAATTAAATCTGGGAATAATTTGGTTGGTAATGAATAACAATGCCTTTGGAACAATCGCTGGTTTGCAAAAGGCACATTATGGGCTTACCTATGGCACTACCTTCCCAGGAACTTCTGAAAAACCAGAAAATGGACCAGATTATTCTAAAATTGCAGAGGCATATGGTGCCGTGGGCATAAAAATTAATAGTGCATCAGAATTACTGCCTGCATTAAGAGACGCCATTAAATCAAATAAACCAACAGTTATTGATGTAGCAATGATAAATAATCCAACACCAACGACTGGCCACTGGAATATTCTGGACATATACTCCCCAGACAAAAATGTAAGTCATGTATCAACTTAAATGATAATAGATAACACTAAATATTATTATTTGGTGCCGGTCATCTCATTATAAAAGGGTTTTGCATTGGTTGATCCGATGTATTTATCCATGTAGTTTTGGTCCTTGTATAATCATAGATTGTATCGATACCTGCTTCACGGCCGTAACCAGATTGATTGTATCCACCAAATGGTGCAATTGGGGAAATAGCTCGATATGTATTTATCCAGCATATTCCTGCCTTTATTTTTGAGGATACGCGATGTGCACGTGCTATATTTTCTGTAAATATCCCAGACCCTAAGCCAAATTTTGAGTCATTTGCGAGTGCAATTGCTTCTTCTTCGGTTTCAAAAGGTAAAAGTGACATTATAGGACCAAACATTTCCACTTTTAGAGTTTCTGTATTTGCATTTGTACATTCGACCAAGGTTGGCTCCATATAGTTACCTGCTCTTTTTAATGAGTTTCCACCAAAATGAATTTTTGCACCTTGAGATCTAGATACTGCCAGGGTTTTAGAAATGTTATTTATCTGAGCTTTTGTGCAAAGGGGCCCAATATTAGTTTCTGCATCTAATGGATTTCCGACTTTAATTTTTTTTGACTTTTCAATGATTATTTTGATTAAATTATCTAAAATATTTTTATGTATAAGTCCGCGAGACCCAGCGACACAGCTCTGTCCAGAAGCGCCAAAATTTCCTGCAATTAATCCGTTTGCCGCGCTTTCTAAGTTCGCATCATCAAAAACAATTATTGGTGATTTCCCACCTAATTCTAAAGAAGTGGCAGCAAAATTTTCTGAAGAGTTTTTAATTACATGCCTAGCAGTATCTGGCCCCCCTGTGAAAGCTATACGATCTATATCTGGGTGACTTGTTAATGGAATTGAACAATTTTCAGCGTCGCCAGTAATAACTGATATAACGCCAGGAGGAAAACCGGCTTGTTCAATTAATTTTGCGAATTCAAACATTGGTGCAGGTGCAATTTCTGAAGCTTTAAGGATAACCGTACAGCCTGCTGCTAAAGCCGGGCCAAGTTTTGTTGCAGTTAAAAACATTTGAGCATTCCATGGAACAACTGCTACAACAACTCCAATTGGTTCACGTCGAGTAAATACGTGCATGTTGGGTTTGTCTATTGGTAGAACTGATCCTTCAATTTTATCTGCTAACCCGGCATAATAGCGATAATAATCAGCTACATAACTTGTTTGAGTTGACGTTTCCGCTAAAAGTTTTCCACTGTCATTAGTTTCAACTTGCCCAATAAGATCTGCATTTTTCTCGATTAAATCTGCTAATTTATGGATTAGTTTTCCACGTTGTGATTGAGAAATATCACGCCAAGATGCATCATTTAATGTTCTACGTGCCGCGCTTACTGCGCGGTTAACATCGTTTTTTGATGCACAATCAAAAGTTGCCCAAGTTTCTCCTGTTGCAGGATTCTGTGAATCCATCGATTGTTGAGTGCTTCCGCTAACCCAGTCACCATCTATATATAGTTGATAATGTGGTTTGTTTTCCATGTTAATCCTCAATTAAATGCTGGCATGACTTCGTTTATAAACCGTTCTAAAGACTCTTTCTTTCTTTTAAAACTCATTCCACTATCTATCCAAAATGCATATTCATCGTATCCAAGTTTCTCATATCTTTTAATTTGATTAATTACTGACTTAGATGTCCCTATTGTTAAATCACGTTTCATATTCTTTGGTGACATTAATTTATTAGCGGCCAATTCTTCTTTCGATAAAGTTTTAATTTGCCCTTGTTCTACTGGTCTTTTATTTTGGAACCATGCACCAAAATAACAATAAAATCTTGAAAGTTCTCTTGCTGCTTCATCTACATCATCTTGATCTAAACCAACATAAGTATGGTGTAACAACATTATTTTTGGCCTTTTACCATCATAACCTGCACAGGCTTCATTAAATTTCTGCATAAGGTCTTCTATTTCTTCTAAACCCATCCAGAGTGGGGTGACTTGGATATTAAATCCATTTTCCACTCCAAACTTATGACTACTAATATCTCTTGCTGCTATCCAAATTGGTGGTCCGTCTTTTTGAAGTGGTCGTGGTGCAGAAGAAGTTTTTGGAAAATTATAATATTCTCCTTCATGTTCACAATCACCTGCCCATAATTTACGTAATAGCGGTATACTTTCTCTCATTTTTTGTCCTGCTTCCCAGGCATCCATACCCGGTACTAACCGTTCATATTCATAAGAATATGCACCTCTGGCTATGCCTAACTCTATTCTTCCACCGGTAATTAAATCAGTAGCAGCAGCTTCTCCGGCGAGTTTTATTGGATGCCAAAATGGTGCAATAACCGTTCCTGTGCCTAAACGTAAATTTTTTGTATTATAACTTAAATCGACTAAACTGATAAAAGGATTTGGTGCTATAGTGAACTCCATACCGTGGTGTTCGCCTGTCCAAAGAGATCTCATTCCACCTTGATCAGCGATTTTTGCCAATTCAATAAGTTCTTCGCGTAAGTCGCTGTGATTTTGTTCAGGTGTAATTCTTTCCATGTGTGCAAAAAGAGAAAAATCCATTTTATTTCCTTTCTTGAATGCCGTGAATAGCACCTTTTTCTACATCGCCTAAGTATAGTGAGAAATTTCTTGATTGTGCTTCTAATGCAAATCGAGACATCATCCTTGATATAGCTGGCGATGTAAATTTTTGTTGATTTAATTGAGATATTGGGATTGAAATAACATCTGATGAAGTGTCTTTGATCTTTCCAGTTGCCAAGAAATAGGTGCTATGTTCTCTAGATTTAATTCCTTCAAAAACTGAATAGGCTTGACCTAACTTTGCTGAAATACCGTAATTAATTATTGTATCATTTAAATCTTTTATTTGATTGCTTCTGTCTATTGCTTTGCATTGAGGTGGTTGAAGGCCATCTGGTGTTTTTATTAAGATTATGTTTTCTTTATCTTCGATAATTGCTCCACAGATAGCATTGCTTGTAGTGTCCTTAAATGCGGCTCGCTCTAATCCTAAACTAAAATATTGGCCTCCAACATATCCTAGACCTGGTTCATTTGATAATTTTAAGTCATCAATTTGTCCGATCAATACACAATGATCACCTGTTGGAATAATATTATTCGTTGTGCAAGAAAATTGTACAGTGGCGCCATCTATTGTTGGCACTCCGTTTAAATCAAGTTTATGTGGTACTTTTGTAAATCTGTCATCATCGGACGTTGCAAAAATATTTGAAATTTTTTCTTGGCCTTCAGAAAGTATATTTACTGAAAAGTGAATGCATTTTGAAAATGTTTCGTAACTTGATAAGAATTTACCAGGGCAAACAAGAAGCATTGGCGGATCTAAAGAGACTGATGTAAATGAATTCGCAGTAAAGCCAACATATTTTCCATCACCTCTGACGGCTGTTACAACTGTCACGCCAGTCATAAACTTGCCAAATGCATCTCTTAGTAAAATGGGATCAATTTCATCCATTAAGCATTATCCATTGTGAATTTTTTTAAGGTTTCATTAAGGTGTTTTGCATGTGTCATTGGAAGCATATGCGCAGCATTATCAAATATTTCCATTTTTCCGGTATGAGTAAGTTTAGACATATTTTTTGTCATCTCTGGAGTGGAATTAGGCTCTCTTGACCCTGTTATAAATAATGATGGGCAGTGTAATTTGTCTAAATCATTTTCACTTGGGCCATCTTCATTCGAAAATACTTTATATGCGTTATAATATCCCTTTGGATCAGTTGAATTTAACCAATCCTTACAAACTTTACGCGCATTTTTCTCATCTGGGCTGAACCATCTGTTAAGAGTATTTGAGGGATCTGAGTTCGATTGTTTAGATAAAGTATTAAATCTATACTGTACTGCTTTTTTTGCTGCTTCATCTCTTTTGAAAATGGCATTCAATGCAATCACTGATTTTACTTTTTTTGGATGGCGGAATGCTAATTCTAGAGCAATCATTGCGCCAAAGGAATGACCTATGATTATTGATGGACTTGAAATTGCTTCAGATATTAATCCTGAATAATCTTTTAAATCAAAATTATCTGTAGGAATAGAGCAGTCGCCATGACCTGGAATATCAATTGCAATAGTTTTATAAAACTTGCTGAGTTCAGTTATTTGTTCAGTCCATGCTTCAGCGCGTAAACCCACGCCATGAATAAAAACTATTTGTTGCCCAATTCCAGACACAATTGCATTTAATTGTCCAAATTTAGACCGAGGCTGGGTTGTCCAGGTCATGACCTAAATCCTTCAAATCTTGGTATCTATCACCAATTCTGTGATGGGGACGACCGCTCATGGCTCCACCGAGCACAATGACTATTTCATCATCTCTTGGTGCATCGGATATGGAAAATTGTATTGTAAGGTAGTGTGACCGTCTTCCAGCATCGTTTTTATCCATCAGTGGTACCATGATGGGCGCATTTGCACCTGCTCTTGTATTTGTAAAAGCAAGATACGATTTTGCTCCAACTGCTTCACGATAAAAATTGCCAAATCTCAGAGTATGTATGAGTGCGGAAGCGTGTTCTATTTCACCATTTAATCCAACTATTGCGGCTTTCCCATAAGCTTCGATTGCATCGCCAGAACCTGCTAAACTGAGCATTCTATCAGTCAGCATCTCCCCAAGTATTGGGCCATAAGCTTGTATTTCGGGCTTTAAATTGTCTACAAATTTTCCTGCCCATGGATTTGTTATTACAGCCGCAACAGCAAATGTCCGCCAAGGCTTTTCAGTTTTTCGAAAACCTTCAATTAGTATTTCTTCGTCATATGTAACAATTTTTCTAATTTCTGGATTCATTGGGAATTCCTAATTTAACAATGTCTAATATTTACTAATTTGATGTTAATTGACAAACAATTGATTTGTAGGCTTATGTATTAGTAAAACTAATGGATAACTTAGTCATGGTTAAAGCATTACCTCCCTTAGCTTGGTTTCGGGCCTTCGAGTCAGCGGCTAGACGTTTGAGTTTTACAGCTGCCGCTGAAGAAATTGGGATGACGCAGTCAGCTGTTAGCCAGCATGTTAAATCATTAGAAACATCTCTTGGTGTTGCCCTTTTTATAAGAAGACCACGTGGCTTATCGCTGACTGATGACGGGCGTAAACTATTACCCCAAGTTAGTTCTGCGTTAGAAACATTAACAGTTGCAGCTCGCAATTTTGACACTGTCCCATCTAAAAACGTTCTTACTGTGGCTGCATCCGTGAGTATTGCACAATGGTTGATTTCACCGAGGCTCAATGAGTTTACTAATAAAAACCCTGAAATAAATATTAGGTTTTTAAGTACAATTTGGCCAGACGATTTTCATACAGTAAGAGCTGATGTTGAAATACCATTTGGTTCGCAAAAACAATTTGGACGTAATGCTACAAGGTTAGAGCCAAGTGGGTTGGTTGCACTTAAATCTCCTAAATTTTCAGGTAATATAGAGAGTTCTACACTCATTGAGTCAGTAGGTACTTCAGATGGGTGGAAATTATGGGCTGAAAGTGTTGGCGGAAACCCTATGCCCAAAATTTTTGTTGATTCATATGGCGCGGCAATGAATCTGGCAATAAATGGGAATGGGATAGCACTAGTAAGTAATATCCTTGCCCAAGATGCAATCAGATCAGGCAAGCTTATAATGGCCGACAAAACCCTTTTAACCTGTAATGAAGGATATTATCTGCGTTACAATGATAAAAATTTATTAGCAAAACAATTTCATGATTGGCTAATAAATTCATTAATTTAAGACTTTATAATTAATATGAATTTATAACATCATTTGGTAACTTGCTGCATTATAATGATACCCATCATTATGTGTATCAACATATCCAAGACCTGGCCAAGGCATATGGTATCCTATAAAAGGTATTTTTTCATAAGCTAGCATACTTAATATTCTTCGCCTCGTTTTGGCCGCCATTTCTCTATCTCTGTCAAATCTTAGTTCCCAATCTGGATAAGCAAGTGACCAAACATAGTGATTGGCAAAATCCCCACCTAATAATAGCTGTTTGCCTTGACTTTCTATTATAAATGCAAGGTGCCCGGGCGTATGTCCATAAGCATCTATAGCTGTTACGCCACTTACTACGTCATCTTCTGGATTAATCATGATTATTTCTTCTTCAAGTGGGCGGACCATTTGTTCGAATGTGTCATTCCCAGAAAAATCCCATTCTTCATATTCTAATTCACCACAATAATATGAAGCGTTTTTAAATGTCCTACCTTTTGAATTCCTCAGGCCACCGATATGGTCACCATGGAAATGTGTAAGTACAACCTTATCTATTTGATCAGGATAGTAGCCAGCAGATATCAATGCAGCTTCTGTGCCTTCAGAATTTTGACCAGTATCAAATAGTATTAATTCATTACCTGTATTTACAACAGTTGGAGTGTAAAACATTTGAAAGCGGTCATCTGGAATATTATTATTTTTTGAAACTTCTGAAAAAACCTCTTTTGAGACATTTAATCCAAATATCTCTTGTGGATCGTTATTTATAGTTCGTGTTCCAGAAAGTATTGTGGTTATTTCAAAGTTACCTAACTGAAAGCGCCTGAAGTTACTAATTGAGGGTCCAAGAAGTGGTGCTGATGCCTGAGAAGCTTTTGCCGAAACTAAAGCTGATGAACCAATAATAAAGTTACGCCGTTTTATAGATAGAGATTTTTTCATTTTGCCCCTTTGGGTAGATGTAAATTTACTATGATTTAAATTTAACTTACATGTAAAATTATGAATGTGTCTATTTAAAAATAAATATCTCTTTCTAACTTATAGTTGACCTTGAGTTGTCTTAGTGAAAGACAAAGGATTAATTTTGATTAGTATTTTGGATGAATTATGCTTCAGGTTTTAACCAATAATATCCTACCAGTTTTTTCAATTTTGGCCCTTGGATTTTTATGTGGGCGAATACATTTAATTTCTAGGGAAGAAGCAACCACACTGAACCGAATTGCTTTCTTGATTTTACAACCGGCTCTAATTTACCCATTAATTAGTAATGCTGATATTGGTCTATTCCATTTCGATGCAATTTTCCTATATGGATTTTGCCAATTTGTAGTGTTCTTAATCACATTCTTTCTATGTTTGTATGTGTTAAAACTAGATATTATAGAATCTTGGTTGCTCGCCATGTGCACAATATTCGTAAATGGTTTATTATACATATGGCCTATTTCAGAACTGATTTATGGTGTTGATAATAATTATCCTATCACGGCACTTGTGATTTGGGATGCTTCAATAATGTTTGCGTTCTTTATTATTTCAACTGAATTTTTAAGTAATAGAAAATCAAAAATTAAACCAATTATACTTAAACTCGTCAAAAATCCAGTTTTAATAGCAATATGTTTAGGTGTACTTGCTAATTTATCTAATTTTTTGACTCCAGAACCGGTTGCTCTTGCGATGAAATTTTCTGGTGCTGCTGCAGCTCCTTTGACACTCTTAGCGCTTGGAGTGATTTTATCTTTTCACTCCATTATCCCAACAAAATCAGTTTCTTTTGTTGTGATTATAAAACTTCTATTACTACCATTTGTAGTGTGGGCAATCTTAAAAATAGGTGATCGGCCAGAAATTTGGAACAATTTAACAATTTTGAATTCAGCTGGGCCATCTGGAGCTATGGCTTTTGCTCTGGCCATGCTTCACAAAGTAAATACAGATAAAATTGCTCCAGTTATAGTCTGGACTTCAATGCTTTCATTAATTTCACTTGCATATTTAGCTTAAAGATCATCTATTTAATAATGATTTTTTTAGCTAAGGCTTGGATATGAATTTTGATGTTAATACTTTTGTAAAAATAAGACATGATCTCCATAAAAATCCTGAGTTAGGCTTTTGTGAAGATAATACCAAGAGTAAAATAGTTAAATTTCTTACAGAAATTGGCCTTGAAGTTCATCAAGGGGTTGGTGTTGTAGGAGTTCTAAAGGTTGGAAAAGGCAATAAAACCATTGCCTTGCGCGCTGATATGGATGCATTACCAATAAAGGAAAAATCTATACATGATTATGTGTCCAACTCTGAAGGCATAATGCATGCATGTGGGCATGATGGCCATATGGCAATGCTAATGGGTGCAGCGCAGAAGTTATCATTGGACAGAAATTTTAATGGAAGGATTGTTTTCATTTTCCAGCCTAATGAAGAACATGGCTTGGGAGCCCAGGCAATGATTGAGGAAGGTTTGTTAGAAAAGTTTTCTATATCTGAGATATATGCATTTCATAATTTACCAGGTTCGCCTTTGGGAGAGGTTTCAACTCGTGTAGGGCAAATTTGTTCTAGTGAAAGTTTGTTCGAAATTGAATTAAACGGAATTGGTGGGCACTCATCAATGCCTCATGTAAGCAAAGATGTCATTGCAATTGGATCAGAATTAATAATTTCACTTCAAACTATTATTTCTCGAAAGTTATCTCCAAGATCAGGTGCTGTTATTTCTGTAACTGAGTTTATAAGTGATGGTCAAAGAAATATACTTGCTGGATCAGCGGTTATAAAAGGCGATGTACGAACAAAAAATTCAGCTGACAGAGATCTAATTAAAAATTTAATTGATAAAATGTGTCAGGGAATAGCTATTGGGCATGAAATAGAGGTTAATCACAGTTTTAATACAGAATTTATTGAAACAATTAATGCGCAAGTGCCAACAGACATCGTAATACAGAGTGCAAATGAACTAGCGCTTGATGTTTTACCTGATCGGGAAGCAATGAGCTTTTCTGAAGATTTTGCACATTTTTGTAATCGTGTTCCTGGTTGCTTTCTATTACTCGGAAATGGTGAAAATTCTCCTAATAATCTTCCATTACATTCCGCATATTATGATTTTAATGATGAATTAATTTCTACAGGAATTTTACTTTGGGCAAAAATTGCAATTAATTCTTTGCCCAAATAATACTGAAATTATTGAATTTATCTTTTTTGTTAGTTGTTAAAAGTTACAACTGCTCCAGCTAGAACAAAAATAAGTGCAATTCTACCAATTGAGGTAATTGGTTTCATTAATTTTACGTTCGGTGGTGTTTTGTTTTTGGAAGATTTATATATATGAGTATTGCCAATTATAGACATAAGAAGCAGTACTGTAGCTCCAATCAATTTAACTGCAAAGGCAGTCCCAAGGTAGGCGCCTTGATAAATTAATCCGTGCAACGCTAAACCAGTAATCCACAATACAATTAAAGATCCAAGACCCATAATTCCTAATATTTGCATGGATCGTCCTACAAGTGGAGTAGGGGGTTGTTTTGCTTTTAAATGAACTGATTGCACTACTGCACCACCAATTCCAATACCACCAGCTATAAAAATTGATAAAAAATGCAAAAACTTAAGAATGTATATTTCCATAGGTAACCCAATCATTTAAAATTATATTCAAATATAACCAATAATGTATTTTTTAAAAGTATCAATCTTTTGAAATGTTATTATAAATTATCTTAATCGATGAGGATTATAAATATGAAACTTGAATTTCATCACATTAATTTTGTTTCAGAGGATGTGGATAGGTTACATAATTTTTACACAAAAATATTAGGTCTTGATAATATTCCTGCTGAGATGTTTCCACGGCCAGATGAAACCAAAGATGCTGGTTATAGTGGAAAGATAAAATTTGCCACTGATGGAAAAATGCAAATGCATTTAGCTGAACGTAATTTAGATATTGGTTTTAAGCATAATGAAATTATAAACCCAGTAGAAAGAGGGCATATAGCATTCAAAACTGATAATATTCAGGAATTTTTATTAATGCTTGATCGTAACAATATACCATATTCTGATTATGGAACGACATTTGCTAAAGAATGGCATCAAGTTTTTTTTCATGACCCTGAGGGTAATATAATCGAAGTGCATCAATCGGTTTTATAAAATACTATTATTATAAATTTTTATAAGATATTTAGCAATCATAAGATCTAAATGTGCACCACCACCATTCTTGAATATGGTTATTTCATCGGTTGATTTTCTTCCACTTTTTGAAGAAGGAATTAAATCATAGAAATCTCCTATTATGTCATTTTTACTAATTACCCCATTTGAAATAGGTATCGTTAATTCTCCGATGTGTTCAATCGTTGTGGCTCTGCTATCAACAAAAATTGATCCTGAAGACATTAAAAAATCATCAGCTTCCCTCATATCTGAAGTGAATGCTCCAATTAGATCAATATGAGTACCAGGCTTTACCCATTTTCCTTTGAGGACTGGTTCATGTGCCATTGTTGCAGTGCTAATTATATCTGCAGTGGAGGCTGATAGCTCTATATCATCATTGGTTTCAATAGTGGGACTTAATCCTTTTATTTTATTTATTAAGATTTCTGCTTTTTCTATATTTCTAGCCCAAATTGTAATTTTTTCTAAATCAGGGAATGCTTTTGAATAAGCATAAATAAGGCTTTCTGCTACTGTACCAGCACCTATAATTAGTAAATGTTTACTATTTTCGCGTGCTAATAATTTTGCGCCCAAAATTGAGTCACTAGCTGTTTTTATTTCAGTTATTAGTTTGCTTTCAATAATAGCACTTAATTCTCCAGTAATAGGTTCATAAACCATCATTGCGCCTTGAACGGTTGGCAATCCTCTTTTGGAGTTTTCTGCTATGGCGGTTACCGCTTTTACACCATAACCTAATCCCTCAATGTATGCAGATCTGCTCAATAATACTGCATTTTTTGAACCAAGAAATGTATCACCAACTTGTGCTTCCTTGAGAAAGTGCCCAGCCCGCAGTGCGTCCATTGCTTCTAGCCAAGATACTAATTTTTTTGTTTCTTTATAAGTTATCATTCTTAATGACATGAGTTTTTACCTATGATGTAATTTCTTATTTTTTTTAAAAGGAATTATGCTTTCAATTCTAAAGTAAATTAATTCTCTTTCAATGAATTTTAGATATAATCTAGTGAAGAAGATAAAATTTGATAATGTTATTTCAAAATAACCTATTGAATAATCGATACTTTATTTATTTAATGAAGTATAAATATAAAAGACTAATTTTAATGCAATCAAAAAAAATTATACATGTAGTTTCATGCCATGCTGAAGGTGAGGTAGGGGATGTTATTGTAGGTGGTGTTTTGCCCCCACCTGGAGATACAATTTGGGACCAACGAACTTGGATTGAAAATGATGCTACATTAAGAAATTTTGTACTTAATGAACCAAGGGGAGGTGTATTTAGACATGTAAATTTATTAGTACCTCCAAAAAATGCTTTAGCAGATGCAGCGTTTATAATAATGGAACCTGAGGATACACCCCCAATGTCCGGTTCTAACTCTATTTGTGTGGCTACCGTTTTACTAGATACAGGTATTATTCCCATGCAAGAACCAATAACTGAAATGACATTAGAAGCCCCTGGCGGGCTTGTAAGCGTTAGAGCTTATTGTGAGGATGGCAAAGCAAAAAAAATAGAATTAGAAAATTTACCATCATTTGCTAGTCTTCTTGACGTTTATTTAGATATTGAGGGCTTTGGAAGCATTAAAGTTGATACTGCTTTTGGAGGGGATAGTTTTGTTGTCGTTGATCCGCATGCATTAGGTCTTTCTTTAAATATAGATGAAGCAAAAGACCTAGCAGAAATTGGTGTTAAGATAACAAATGCAGCCAATTCCCAGTTGAAATTCCAACATCCAGAGCAACCCAATTGGATGCATCATTCTTTTTGTTTGTTTGCGGGTAAAATTGAAAAAAATGAAACTGGATTATGCGCAAAATCAATAGTTTCAATCAAGCCTGGGAAGTTAGATCGTTCACCAACGGGTACTGCTGTGTCTGCTAGAATGGCAATATTACATGCAAAGGGTCAAATGCAAACTGGTGATCACTTTACTGGGAAATCCATTATAGGCTCTGAATTTCACGGTAAAATTCTTGGAAAGACTAAAGTGGGAAGTATTGATGCTATTAGACCTCAGATAACTGGGCGAGGGTGGGTTACAGGAACTCATCAATATACTCTTGATCCAAATGACCCATGGCCTGAAGGTTATAGGATTTCTGATACCTGGCCATCTATAAAATAATATTTGAATACATATAGATATTGCACTGTTAATTTTTTGTTAGTAGTTTATTTATCTTCTACGTTTCAAAACAGCATTTTTCCCTCTTGGGGCATTTGTTTTTTCTTTTCTAGGGCGATCATTTCTTTTCTTTTTTGTATTTTCTTTTTTTACGCCTTGTTTATCCCCGTCTGGTTTTGGTCTTGCGCGGTTTTTTGGTTTAGATTTTTTACCACCTTCATTTGACCAATTTGGTTTTCCTTTATTCCTATTGTCAGGTTTAGATTCTTTTTTATTACGAGCTTTTAGGGGAATTACTCCTCCTTCTGGACGTGTTTCAGGGTTTTTATTTGGATTTGGTTTTGAACGATGTATTTGGGGTTCAATATCCAATGGATCGCGATCGTCTCTACTAGTATCACTATCCCATTTCTTTTTTGATTTGAAAGGGTTCCCATTTTTGTCTGCCCTGTCAAATTTATCACGTGGGGAAGTTTTAATTTTTGGAGCTTTAGCTAATTGTTTCAACCAGGCCCCTGGTTCAATCTCTTTGTTTGGCCCTATGGCTTTCAAAAATCCCTCTACACTTGATTTGAGTATTTCTATGAAAGTTTCAGTATCTTGTATTCTTATTGCACCGATGTCATCGCGTGAAAGATTGCCTGCTTTGCAAATCATAGGGAGCATTCTGCGTGGGTTAGCATCTGCTTCTCGACCACCAGTGATAGAGAACCAAACAGTTGGTCCAAATTCGCCACGTGGTTTAGGTGCTCCAGTGGCACCTGACGGAGCTAGTTCTTCCGGTGCAGATTGATTTGCAATGTATAAACGGAAAAATGCAGTTGCTAGTTGTTCTTTATTAAATGTTTCAATTAATTTATCTACACTGCCTTTTTCTGCGGATGTTGGTAAATTTGCCCAAGTGCTATCAGACAAGAGTCTTTCCTGATCTTTTTCAATTATTTGTTTTGCGGAAGGAGCATCTTGCCAATTTGCAGTTACTTTACCTAATTGTAACAAACGTTCTGCTTTTTTACGAAATCGACTAGGTACAATCATAGCTGAAACACCTTGGCGGCCTGCACGGCCAGTACGGCCTGATCGATGTAGCATAGTTTCATGGTTTTGGGGCAGTTCAGCATGCACAACCAAATCTAGGTTTGGAAGATCAATTCCACGTGCTGCGACATCTGTTGCCACACAAACTCTAGCTCGACCATCACGCATTGCTTGTAAGGCATGAGTTCGTTCTGATTGGGACAGTTCACCTGAAAGTGCAACAACTGAAAATCCACGATTTGATAATCGAGATGTTAATCGATTGACCATTGCTCTTGTATTGCAGAATACAAGAGCATTTGGCGCTTCATAATACCTAAGGGCATTTATAATGGCATTTTCTCCATCCCTAGGTGACACGGTCATAGCAATGTACTCAATATCAGCATGCTGTTTCGTGTCTGATACAGTGGTTATGCGAATGGCGTCTTTTTGATAGCTTTTTGCTAAATTCACAATTGCACGAGGAACTGTTGCAGAGAACATTAAAGTCCTTCTATTTTCTGGTGCCTCAGATAGTATAAACTCTAAATCCTCTCTAAATCCTAAATCTAACATCTCATCAGCTTCATCTAAAACTACTGCTTTTACTTGAGATAAGTTAATTGAGCCTCTCTGAATGTGATCTCTGAGGCGCCCTGGTGTTGCGACTACTATATGAGAGCCTCGTTCAAGCGATCTTCGCTCATCACGCATATCCATACCACCAACACATGATGCTATAGTTGCTTTAGCCATTCCATATAACCAAGTTAATTCTCGTTTAACCTGCATAGCTAATTCTCTTGTAGGAGCGATCACTAAAGCTAAAGGTGCACCTGCTGTGTCAAAATTCACTGAATCTTTTAATATTGTTGGTGCAATGGCGATGCCAAATCCAACGGTCTTTCCTGATCCAGTTTGCGCTGAAACTAATAAATCAGAACTTTCAAACTCTTTTTTACTTACCTCTGATTGCACAGGAGTAAGTACATCGTAGCCTTGTTTTGCAAGTGCATCTGCTAATGTTTTAATCACAGTTTTTATTTCTTATCATCGCAGGGTTCCGTGACTTAAAGCCAGTGGGAGGATCACTGCTGGTTAACATTCAATATTTGGTAAACCCCAAATGTTACCAAAAGGCTAGAATGCTTAAACCCAAAACTGCATCACATTACCTGTGATTGGGCGATATTCTTTATTTGTCATAAAGTATAGAGTTAAACTTATAATTTATGTTAATCTTTTGCTTGTATTAAATATAAAGAAACTGGATAAAATGTTATTAAATTATTTTTTCCTTGGATTCTACAATGTTTGAATTATTCGTAACAGCATTTGTAATGCTTTTTTTGGTTATTGATCCTATTGGATTATTGCCAATTTTTATATCTTTAACGCACGGCAATAACAAAAATCGTTTAAAAATTGGACTAAGAGCATGTTCAGTCGCACTTGGAATTCTACTTCTGTTTGGTTTGCTTGGTGAAAACTTACTTAACTTTATAGGCATTGGTATGCCTGCATTTAAAATTTCTGGTGGGTTGTTGTTATTTTTAACTGCTGTGGAAATGTTATTTAGTAAACGCGCACAGCGTAGAGAAGAACAAACTGAAATGGATGTTCATGATGACCCATCCGTTTTCCCTCTTGCAACACCATTAATTGCAGGGCCAGGTTCAATGGCTACAATGATTTTATTATTAGATAATGATGCTTCAGGTCTCACATCAAAGTTGATAGTTTTATCTGCAATGGTTTCAGTGGTAATTTTAACATTTACATTTTTTTTATTGGGTGGGGCATTTGAACGTTTATTGGGGAAAACAGGCATCAATGTGATCACTAGATTGATGGGCATGCTATTGGCTGCGTTATCGGTTCAATTTGTAGTTGATGGCCTAAAAGGCTTGGGTGTAATTTAATAGATAATTATTATGAAAAAGCTACTTCTAACCATATTATTTCTATTATCTTCAATTAATATTTCAAATGCTGAAATTGGTCACAATGATAATATTGAGGCAGTAAATATTGAAATTTATATTAGCAGTATCAAGGATAGCAGATCAATTTGGAAAGTTCTTGGACTAAAGCTAACAAACCCTATGAAAATGCCTGTTATCTTGAGAAATATTGAAGTTATGCAGTTTAGCATGGAAAAAACTAATGCTAAAATTGAACGTGGGATCAATATATTTGGAAAGACAATATGGTCAGAGTTAGATTTTTTGCAATTGTCACCTGGAGAGAAATTTGAAACATCTGAAAAGAGTTTTCGCTTACTAACAGACTCTACTTTAATACCAGGGGAAACTCTACGATTTAATTTTGATTTTGGGCCAATGGGTGAGAAAACAGTTTTTTTTCGAGTGCCTGGCTAAATTAAACCATATATTAATAAAATCATATGCAATCCTATGCCTGCAAATGCAGAACCTATCATTGATCTAATTCTTTTTGTTCTTGCAATGGTACCAATTCCAATGCCAAGAAAGTGTAAAATAGCCGATGCAATTAAAAAACCAGTGATATATGATGTTGGGTTTCCTAAAGAGGGTATTTCACCGCCATGTGCATGTCCGTGAAAAAAGGCAAATATTGCCACAATTGGATAAGCTATCCAAATGCCAATTCTAGATTGAGATGCAATAGCAATTCCAAGAACTATTACTGATAAGCTTATTACACCCTCAACTTGGGGTATTGGGATGGCCAAAAGTCCAATTAATGCTCCAATAAAAAGTATAAAAACAAAACATACAGGCAATCCTAAAATGTGTTTTCCACCTATTTGGATTGATAATAATCCTACAGCCACCATAGCAATTAAATGGTCAAACCCCAGGATAGGGTGTAATAAACCGGATAGTACGTTTGCCGTATCACCGACGGCAAACGTTATCTTCGTAGAAAATAAATATACTAAGGCTGCAAATATAATATTTTTATTCATTCTTTGCCTTTTTTCAGTTCATATTTAAGTGAATTTTGTATTTTTTCCTGAGGTTTGCATCAAGAATTGGATCAAAAGCTACTTCAGATGGTTTTGATAATATATCTTCTTTTATTTTTGTAGCTTTTTCAGTCAAAACTGGCTTTCCAATTTCAGCCCATTCTTTTGGGCTGGTTCTATCACCCAATTGAGGATAAACATGATCAGATTGCATTCGACCTAATGTTTGGTCTGTGCCTAAATAATGACCTGGGCCATTTAAACACACATCTGCAATTTGGTCTAAAGCAAGTGTTTCATCATTTACTTCAATACCCCTTACGCATCGCATTGATTGTCCGATTAAATCATCACCCAGAATCAAAGACTCATGACAAAATCCTAATAGAGATGCATGCATACCTGCTGCTTCATAAACCATGTTTAATCCAGATAGGCCAGCCATGACGCTTGAACACATTTGTTCCCATCCAGCCTGCATGTCAGGCATTTTTGAGTCTGATGCTCCAGCAGCTGCACCGCCAGGAACGCCATAAAATTTATGCATTTGAGCGCATCCTGCAGTCAATAATGCTTGTTCCCCAGATCCAACACTCATTGCCCCAGTTCTCAAATCTAGTCCAAAAGGCCAAGTGCCAAATATTGCTGGATGTCCAGGGCTCATAGCATTTACATACACAATACCTGCAAGACATTCTGCAACTGCTTGAACAATTGCACCTGCAACTGTCGAAGGAGCAGTTGCTCCGGCCATTCCTGCTGAGAGCAATAATACTGGCATACCACCTCTTATACATGCTTCCATAACTTCACAGGCTTCAGTAGCAAATTTCATAGGCGGCACGACAAAACAGTTGCTGTTTGATATGAATGGACGCTCGCGAAAAGCATTCTCACCACCAGCAATATCATAAATGAGTTCTAATATTCCTGGAATAAATGATGGTTCAGTAAAGCTAGTTCCAATGTGTTTTGAGGTTCCAGATGTTGCGCCATATATAGTATTCATATCCATTTCAAAATTATCGGCTATATCTCTACATACCATTGGTCTCTGGAAAAAGTGAATATTATCAAGTTGTTGTGTTATTTTAGCTGCATCGTGGAGGTCTTGAAGTAAACATTCTCGGTAATTATTTCCATCAATATCAACAAGATTAACGGCAGCACCAGCTGTGCCATAATGGACACGGTTCCCACCAATATCTAAATCATTTTTACCATCACGAGAATATAAAGTAATCGATTTAGCAGCTTTCGCCAGCATGTCTTCAACTAATGCACGAGGAAACCTGATACGTCCATCATCTCCTAATATAGCGCCTGCATCAGTTAAGATTTTCACTCCACTTGGAGGTGCATCTGCCAGACCAATTTGTTCTAAAGCATCAAGAGCAGCGTGATGAATCTTTATGGTGTCAGTTTCAGAAAGCGGTTTATACGTGCCACCTTCCATACCTGGTCGAATTGGTCTTAAGTCATCAGATAGTTTTGAAGACCTCAATGCTTGACGAGCTGAGCGTCCGCCTGATCTACGTGTAACATTTGTCATATAATATTCCTTTTTGAATTAAAAAATTTGTTTCAAAAAGTATTGGGCGATCCTCTTGCCGCAAGTCCTCTACCTGCACCAATAGTGCGAGATATCAAACATGTCATCCAGTCTAAATCAATCATATATAAAGACTGCTGTAGATATTAGATTCTGTAAAGTTTTTTTTCTATATATTCATTAAAATTAATTATTTTTATGATGGATTAGCCATAATCAATGAACATTATATGAAAAATATATTTTTATAAGCTAAACTTGAAAATATTTTAAGATGTTACAAATGTATTACAGCGTGTTTGCTAATTCCTCGTGTAGAATTACTGCACAGCAAACACGTAATTATATGCTCTTGAAAAATATATAAATAGCACCATTTATAGTTTGCGTATCTAAATTTAGTCCCCTTTAGAAATTTAGATACGTCATTCTCACTAATTCAATGCTTTAATTATCTGCTAACGGTATTAAACAATGTTCAATTGATTTATAATCACAATCATAACAGTAAGTCTCAATAATCTCTCCACCTGTACTAAAACTTCTTCCCCGGTTCTTAACTTTTCGCTTTCTCAGCTGGCCTCTATGACAATTTGGGCATTTACTTAATCCAATTAAATTATCGCGCATTCTAGTTTCAAAATATAAGAAAATTAATATTCCAATAAAAACAAATAAAAGGTATTTATTTTCAATCATACGCCAAAAGCTTGTACGTTTTATTGCAGAGCCTAGAGTGATTTTGTCTAATTGATCAGGATCAACAATATCATAAGTTGGTTGCAACCGATTGATTATTTCATATGTACCTAATTCTATGCCCTCCGCTATTTTGTTTCTTTTAAAGTAGGGTAAAAAATGATTTTGAATGACTAAGCCCATTCTTCTGTTGTAAATTTCACCATAACTTGAACCAACTTCAATACGCATTTCGCCATCAGAGCGCGATATTAATATCAATACTCCATCATTTCTAGCTAAATTGCCAAGCCCCCAAATTTTGAACAGTCCATTTGAAAATTCTTCAATTGAATCAAAATTACCATAATCATAACGAGTTTCTATTGTAGCTATTGTTAATTCTAAATCTAAATCTTGTCTCAATTTCATAATTGTTTTTGTCAGCCGCGCTTCTGTTTCTGGATCTAAAAGGTTTGCATAATCACTTATGTATGGTGTTGTTTGTACGGGGAAATTCTTTGCAGACACATCAGAAGCAAATAAAACGAATAAAAATAATAATAAATTTTTTAATAAAAACACTCTACTACCTCTATTCATAATATAAAAAGATATTCTTTTTATGTAAAAGTGGCAAATTAAAATACTTTTAGACATAGATTAAGTAGAATTAATACTTAATTTTACTTAATGTTCTTTATTTTCATTCTTTTAGCAAAGTGATACGTGAATATTAGGAATGTGAGAAAAATATGTCTATTACACTGTATAATGTTAAAACCCGCACAAAAGAGGCCTTCAAGCCTATAGATGATAAAAATATACGCATGTATGTTTGTGGACCTACAGTATATGATAGAGCTCATATTGGGAATGCACGTCCAGTGGTTGTTTTTGACATTCTTTACAGATTGCTTCGATATACTTATGGAACTGACTTTGTAAGTTATGCAAGAAATTTTACTGATGTAGATGACAAAATAAATGTAAAATCAATTTCTACGGGTAGATCTATCCGGGAAATTACAGATGAAACTATAAAGTGGTATATTGAAGATATGACTGCTTTGGGTGCTCTAGAGCCAGATCATGCGCCAAGAGCAACAGAATACATATCAGAAATGATAGTAATGTCCTCTGAATTAATAGAAAAAGGGCATGCGTATGTTGCTGATGGGCATGTTTTATTCGATGTCAGTTCTTATGAATCATATGGTGAATTATCTGGGCGATCTGTTGAAGATATGATTGCTGGCGCACGTGTGGAAATTGCCCCATACAAAAGAAATCCAATGGATTTTGTGCTATGGAAGCCTTCGAATAGTGAACAACCCGGATGGGAAAGTCCTTGGGGCTTTGGTAGACCAGGGTGGCATATTGAGTGTTCTGCAATGGCAAGGGCATTATTTGGTGAAAAATTTGATATTCACGGTGGTGGTTTAGACCTTCAGTTTCCTCACCATGAGAACGAAATAGCTCAAAGCTGCGCTTGTTGTGGCCAAGATAGTTTTGCAAATGTATGGCTTCATAATGAAATGCTCCAAGTAGAGGGCAAAAAAATGTCTAAATCTCTTGGTAATTTCTTCTCCGTAAGAGAACTTTTAAACAAAGGTTTTTCTGGCGAAGTTATTAGATTTGTATATTTAAGTACACATTACTCAAAGCCAATGGATTGGACTGCTAAAAAAGCAGAAGAAGCAGAGGCAACACTTAGAAAATGGCGGAAATTAACTCACGGATGTCAGTCTTCAAAAGCAATCTCAAATGAAGTAATTGATGCATTAAATGATGATCTAAACACATCAAAAGCTATAACTGTACTTCATGGGCTGGCAAAAACTGGAGATATCGAAGGATTAAAATCTTCTGCGCAAATTCTTGGATTATTAAGTGATCATATGGGAGCCTGGGCGGAAGAAAATACTTTTGATTTGTCAAAGCTTGAAAAATTGATATTAATTTCAAGAGATAAAGCAATGAAAACAAAAGAATTTTCAGAGTTAGACAATTTAAAAAAATCATTTATCGCAGCTGGTCTTGACGTGCAAATGAGTAAAGATGGGATTAAACTTATAAAGGGTCCTAAATTTAATAGCTCTAAGCTGGAGGAATTTTTATGAAACGTGAAAGAATTTACTTGTATGATACTACTCTTAGAGATGGGCAGCAAACTCAAGGTGTAAATTTCACTGTTGATAATAAAATACATATTTCAAAAGCTTTAGATGATTTGGGTATTGATTATGTTGAAGGTGGATGGCCTGGTGCAAATCCAACTGATAGTGATTTTTTTGATACAAAACCAAAATTAAAAGCAACTTTTACAGCTTTTGGTATGACAAAACGATCAGGTAAGTCGGCTGAAAATGATGAAGTACTATCAGCAGTTTTAAACGCGAATACACCAGGTGTTTGTTTGGTTGGGAAAACACACGATTTTCATGTTACAAAAGCACTTGGTATTACACTAGAAGAAAACTTAAAAAATATATCAGATAGTGTAAGGCATATTGTTTCAAAAGGTCGTGAGGCACTATTTGATTGTGAACATTTTTTCGATGGGTACCGAGAAAACCCAAAATATGCGTTAAAAGCCGCAAAAGCTGCTTATGACGCTGGTGCAAGATGGGTTGTTTTGTGTGATACGAATGGTGGAGCATTACCTGCACAAATATTTTCTGCAACAAAAGCAGTTATTGATACTGGTATTCCAGGTAAATGCATTGGTATCCATACACATGATGATACAGAACATGCAGTAGCAAATTCATTAGCGGCTATAGATGCAGGGGCTAGACAAGTTCAAGGCACATTAAACGGCCTAGGTGAACGCTGTGGCAATGCAAATTTAGTAACTCTTATTCCAACTTTATTATTAAAAGAACCATATTCAAGTTTGTATGAAACAGGTATTGAAATCAGCAAATTGAATGGACTGACAAGCATTTCAAGAACATTAGATGATATATTAAATAGGGTGCCAGATAAATGGGCGGCTTATGTGGGTTCTTCTGCATTTGCGCACAAGGCGGGTTTGCATGCATCCGCCATTTTGAAAGATCCTCAAACCTATGAGCATATTGATCCTACTATTGTTGGAAATGAACGCATAATTCCCATGTCAAACCAAGCAGGTCAATCAAACCTTAAAAAGAGATTAATGGACGCTGGGCTTCAGATTGAGAAAGGAGATAGTCGATTAAGTGAGATACTTAATGCGATTAAAGAACGTGAAGATCGAGGTTACGCATATGATAGTGCTCAAGCGTCGTTTGAATTAATTGCTCGCAAAATATTAGGTCAACTACCAACATTTTTTGAAATTAAACGTTATCGGGTAACTGTTGAAAAACGAAAAAATAAATATGGTAAAATGGTGTCTTTGTCCGAAGCCGTAGTCGTAGCAAAAATAGGAAAAAATAAAGTTTTATCAGTTTCTGAAAGTATGGATCCTGAATGTGGTGATCAAGGTCCTGTTAATGCGTTATCAAAAGCATTAGCCAAGGATCTTGGACCATATCAAAACTGTATAGATGATATGACTTTGACTGATTACAAAGTTAGAATTACTGGTAGTGGGACTGATGCGGTCACAAGAGTTATTATAGATAGCCAAGATGGTCAGGGCCGAAGATGGTCAACGGTTGGAGTATCTGCAAATATTGTAGACGCAAGTTTTGAAGCCTTATTAGACGCTATTAATTGGAAATTAATACGTGATGGCATGAAGCCTGAGTAATGAATTTTTCTGAAGATATTGGAAATTGTGCTAATCTTGTTCGTCGAGGTGATTATGATCGATTTTTAGCAATAATGAGTGCACCAATTAAAAAACGTGGTGCTCTTTTTATTATTTTTGCATTTAATTTAGAAGTTGTTAGAGCCCCATGGGTTACTAAAGAGCCAATGATTTCAGAAATGAGGCTTCAATGGTGGTTGGATAGTATCAATGAAATATATGAAGGAAATACAGTAAAAAAACATGAAGTTATTTCACCTCTAGCTAAATTAATTAAAGATCAAGATCTACCAAAGGATCTATTCATTAATTTAATTAATGCAAGGCGATGGGATATATATAAAAAACCACATGAGCATGCTTTTGCATTTGATGATTATATTATGGCAACATCAGGAAATTTGATGGCATTGGCATGTTTAGCAATTGGTATGCCTATTTCCGATCTCAATTCAGCTAAAGAATATGGATATGGAGATGGTGTTGCGCGATTGTTTGTCGCTATTCCCATTCTTGAAGAAAATAATAGATATCCTCTTGTTAATGGAACTGAAAACGCTGTTTCTTCTCTTGCAAAAACAGCTTTGAATAAAATGAATAATACAAAATTTTCTGATAACTCTGCTGCTTGTGCTTTAAGATTAGCTTGGCTTTCAAAGGGCGTTTTGAATAAAGTAAATCATAATCCAAAATGTGTGCTAAATGGTGATTTATATCCGTCAGAATTTATGAAAAAACTTATACTTTTAAGTAAAGTTATTTTAAGAACTTTTTAAGCTTGGGATTGTGCAAAGCTTTTTTTTGATAGCCATATTAAAGAGCATCCAGCTAAAATTAGGAACGGTATCATAGCTAGATTAACTGATGTCCATCCCTCAACAGGTGTTTCTGCAGAGCAGTTCATTAATGATCCTGAAGCGAGTGATGCGAGAGTAACAAAGCCAAAAACAAAAAAGTCGTTCATTCCTTGAGCTTTCCCTCTTTCACTTTCTTTGTAAGATGATGCTAACATTGTCGTTGCACCAATAAATCCGAAATTCCACCCAATGCCTAAAAATATTAACCCAATGTAAAAGTTTATTAATTCTATACCCAATAAATTTGAAATACCTGCAAACGCAAGGATTAAAAGGCCAATGGATATAATACGAGGAGCGCCATATTTTATAATTAAATGTCCTGTAAAGAAGCTTGGTACGAACATTCCAAGTACATGTGCCATAACGATATCAGCAGCATTTTTATGATCAAAGCCACACCCCACAACAGCTAGTGGTGTTGAAGTCATTACTAAATTCATTAAGGCATAGGATACCATTGCACATATGATAGAGACTATGATTTTTGGAGATTTTAAAAGTTCTAATCTTGATCTGCCTTCGTTAAAATGATTTTCTACTTTTCTTGGTAATGGTATTCTTAAAAAAAGAAAAAAAACTGATCCAATTATATTAATTATGACAACAGATAAATATACTCCGATAAAAGGGATTACGAACATATCTGCAGTAAATTTCACCAACTGGGGACCCAATATAGCTGGAACTAAACCAACTGCCATCAAATAAGATATGGCTTTGGGTCTAAATTCTTCTGAAGCTGTATCTATGGCTGCAAACCTCAAGAACGCTTGAGCAGACATATATATGCCAGTGAAATAGGATGCTAATAGAAATAATGGGAATGAATTTATAAAAAGCGCATATGCACCAAGCGCACCACCAACCGCGCCTCCAAATGACCCGATAATAAACCCAGGTCGTCTTCCAAAATTTTGCATGACAGTAGAAAGCCATGGTGCAGTTGTCATTGAGCCAAATACGATTAAAGATATTGGTAATGTTGCCCAACATATATTGATATCAAAAGACTGTCCTGCCAAACCGGCTACTATAAATAGCATTGGCATTTGTGCACCAGCAAATACTTGAGCTCCCATCATTATAAATAGGTTTCGTTTTGCCAATTTATCGTTAATTGTCATTACTCTTTAGTTCCAATTATATGTGCAAAACTTCCTGAAAAAGAACCATTAACTAACCCCATATCAGGCAAATGATTACCCTCCGAGTCTTGTGCTCTAAATAATGGCATTCCTTCAGCTTTTAATGTTGTTGAGTAATGAAATTCATGAGCTTTTAAATTTGAAGACCAGATATTGTTTGGTGCTAAATTTCTATAACCTAAATGCAATTTTTTTTCTTCAAAACTGGTTTCAAGATTCAGAAGCCCTAGCATTTCATGTTTTTTACCATTTGCGTCAATAATTCCACTTCCCATTGTCATATAACCGCCACATTCACCATATACGGCATTAGCTTTTTTCATGGCATTTTTGAAAATATCAGCATTAGCTAATTTTTCTGCATAAAGTTCGGGGTAACCACCTGGCAGAAAAATCAAATTTGCATCTCTAGGCGCCTCATTTTTCAATGGAGAAAAAAAAGAAATTTCAATTCCTATTTTATGCCATTCTTTTAATATATGTGGGTAAGTAAATGAAAAAGCGGCATCACTTGCTATACAAATTGATTGTGCAGGTGGTTCTAAAAATAAATTCGTATCTTTTTTTTGCTTTGGTATGGGTTTCATCAACTTTAATAGTTTTGCTATATCTATTGAGTCAGAAACTATTTCTGCAGCTGTGTTTAAAAATTCGTCTAAATTGTTTAATTCTTGAGCTTGGACTAATCCAAGGTGCCTTGATGGCATGTTTAAGTCTTTGTTACGGTATATTGAACCTAATATAGGAATTCCTAATGGCTCAAGCGCCTTTAAGAGTATTCTGTTGTGTTTATCACTCCCAACTTTATTTAATATGATACCTGAAATTTTAACATTAGGATCAAGTTTTTGAAAACCCAAAGTTAATGCAGCAATTGATTGGGCTTGTGAGGCAGCATCAAGAATTAATACAACTGGCAGCTTTAGTATTCCTGCTAGATCGGAAGTAGAGCCTTTCCCTTCGGGTGGAGCGCCATCGAAGAGGCCCATAGCTCCCTCTATGATTAGTGGGGTTGCTTCATTAGCAAGTTTGCATATTTGATCTGGACACATAGCCCATGAATCCAAATTATAGCATTCTGATCCAGATGCTGCAGCGTGAAAGCGAGTATCAATATAGTCAGGGCCACTTTTTGCTGACTTTATTTGTAATCCTGAATTTTTAAGAGCTCTTAATAAACCGAGTGTAATTGTTGTTTTCCCACACCCTGAACTTGGGGCAGACAAGATGATCCCTTTAGGGTTGCTCATGAGGCTTCAGCAGGGCGGCCTCTGTTGAGAGGGTCAGTGTTGCGAGGTGAATTGCCAGATATCATACTTTGCCAGTCAAGAGCTTGACGCATGAGAACAGATTTACCAACACAGATAATAGCGGGTGGTGACATTCTAGCTTTAACTAAGTCAGCCTCAATAGAACCAAGTGTAGTTTCTAAAACTTGTTGTTCTTTAGTAGTTGCATTGGTAACAACTGCAACTGGTTCACTTCCACATCTACCAGCTTTTAGTAATTCAGATGTAATTCTCCCGATATGTTTAATGCCCATATAAATCACTAGTACTTGTGATCCATCAGAAATGGCTTTCCAGTTGAGAGATGATGGACTTTCACCACTTTGATCATGACCAGTTACAAATGTTACAGATTGATTAACGTCTCGATGTGTAACAGGCACTCCTGCATATGCTAAACCTCCAATACCAGCTGATATTCCTGGTATAATACGTATTGGTATTTGATGTTGAACTAAGGTTTGTGCTTCTTCACCACCTCTGCCAAACACAAATGGATCACCACCTTTCAATCTTAAAACTTTTTTGCCTTTTTTTGCTAATTCAACCAAATGTAATGAGATATCACGTTGTTTGGCTGATGGTTTGCCGCCTCTTTTGCCAGCATAAATTAACTCCGCATTAGAGTTAGCCCAATCTAAAATTTCCGCTCCAACTAGTGCGTCGTATACAATAACATCTGCTTGGCGTAGAGCATTTAAAGCATGAAGTGTTAGTAAGCCTGCATCTCCAGGGCCTGCTCCGCAAAGCCATACCCATCCAGACTGTAAAACTGGCCAATTGTGTTTTGGTAGGGGAATCGTATTTATCATATATTGAATATGAAGTAATGATTAAGCAAAGGCGAGAGAAACCACGACATTATTTAAGAGTTTTTCGGCATAGTAGATAAGAACTGGCGTCGGTGTAAAAGATTTATATAATATAATTTGATGACAAGAAAACCTAACACTGATTTGCGGCGTGGATGGACTACGGGTGCATGTGCAACTGCAGCTACTAAAGCAGCATTAGATGCTTTATGGGGAAATGGTTTCAAAAGAGATATTACCATTACTCTACCCAGAGGTGAGACGCCAACATTTCCTTTGGCGCATACTGATAGTGGATCTGGATGGGCAGAAGTTGGGATTACAAAAGATGCAGGTGATGATCCAGATGTTACACATGGAGCATTAATCATTGTAAGAGTTAATGAAAATAATTCTGGAATTGTTTTTAAAGCAGGAAAGGGTGTAGGCACCGTTACAAAGGCAGGTTTGCCAATTGGTATAGGTGAACCTGCTATAAATCCTATACCAAGGCAAATGATGTCAGATGTGGTTAATGAACAAGCATCTAATTATGGACAGAAGCCATTTTTGGATATAGTGATTTCAATTCCAAATGGTGAAGATATTACACTGAATACTTGGAATGGTCGACTTGGCATTGTTGGTGGATTATCAATTCTGGGTACTACAGGTATTGTGAGGCCATTTAGTTGTGCTGCCTGGATTGCTTCCATTCATCGAGGTGTTGATGTAGCTCGCGCTAACAAGTTAAATCATGTTGCTGGGTGTACCGGAGCTACATCAGAAAAAATAGTTCAAGAGCTATATGGTTTATCTGATCATGCAATGCTTGATATGGGTGATTTTTCAGGGGGATTATTGAAATATATTGCTAAAAATCACGTACCTAAAATTACAATTGGTGGTGGAATTGGAAAAATGGTTAAACTTGCTCAAGGTGCAGTTGACTTACACTCATCACGTTCTCAAGTGAATTTTAGTAAACTAAATGATTGGTGTAGTGTTGATATTTCAGATGCAAATACTGCGCTAGAGGCTGTTGAAAGAGCAGGTAGTGAATTGGCAGTCAGAGTAGCTTATGAAGCGCGTATGCGCGTTTTAAGCGCTTTAAGGGGTGCAAATACTGATGTTGATATTATTGTTATAGATAGATCTGGAACAATCCTGGGTCATGCCAAATGACAGGATTGGTTTTAGCAGGATCCCTTGAAGCAAGAAATATATGCGATAAACTGAGTTTTGAAAAAATACCAGCAATTGCATCACTCGCTGGTGAAACAAAAAAACCAGTAAAACTTCCATTGAAAACTCACATTGGTGGATTTGGTGGAGTGGATGGTTTTAAAAAATTTATTCAAAATGAAAAAATTCAATGGGTAATTAATGCTACACATCCTTTTGCTGCTAATATGAGAAGAACATCAACTAAGATATGTAATGAATTGAATATAAAACATTTATTAATAAATAGGCCTGAATGGAAGCCAGAAAAATCTGATAATTGGCACTATATCAATAATTTCATAGATTTAGATGATATTATCCCTGCTAAAGCAAATGTGTTTGTTGGAACAGGAAAAAACACATTAAACCAATACCATAACATGTCTGGACGAAAACTCTTATGCCGTGTGATTGATAAGCCTGAAATTAGATTCCCATTTGAATCTGGAAGATATCTGATTGGACAACCTCCTTTCTCGATACAAGAAGAAATCGCTTTGTTTGAAAAATACAATATAGACTGGATAGTAGCAAAAAATTCAGGTGGATCTGGGGGCTTTTCTAAGATATTGGCAGCTAGAATGCTAAATATTCCTGTAGTATTATTAAATCGACCAAGATTACCATCAAGCTATAAAGCAGAAAACGTTGATGAAGCGTTCCAGTGGTTACGTAAATTAATTTAAAATCATTATTGTTTTAATCATTTGGTTGATAGTATTAACAAACGAATTTTTTGAGATAAAAATAAAAATCATAGGAATTAAGTAATGCCTTTAAAAAATCACGTAGTTCAGGCTTTATCTGGGAAACCTGATAGTCTGGTTGTCTTTTTACATGGTTATGGAGCTGATGGTGCAGATTTATTAAATTTGGCTGATACATTAAAAATACATTTGCCTAATACCATTTTCATGTCGCCTGATGCACCTAATAAAAGTACAATGAATCCATATGGATATGAATGGTTTCCAATACCAAGAATAGATGGATCATCACTTGAAGATGCAGCAAATAAGCGTGATGAAGCAAGTAACCAATTAGATCTTTTTTTGAATGATATAAAAGATAATACTGGATTACCTTTTGATAGGATTTTCTTATTTGGCTTTTCTCAAGGTTGTATGATGAGCTTGCATCTTGCTCCAAGAAAACACGAAAAAATTGGTGGTGTTATTGGTATAGCTGGTATGATGATGCAGCCAGAATTATTGGAGAAAGAGGTCTTGCAAAAACCACCAATTCTTCTTGTACACGGTGATCAAGATGATGTTGTTCCATATAAGGAGTTAAGTATTGCAGCGGATGCTTTAGAAAAATCTGAGTTTGAAGTGTATACGCTTACATCAAAAGGAACTGGTCATAGTATAGCTGAAGATGGCCTACGAGCAGCCCTAAAATTTATTAAAAATATTTTATAGACTTGTAAAATCTGTAATAAAAAAACATTATCTAGGGGGTTGAAGGTTTTTTATGCGTATATATAGTATTTTTAAATGTTTAAATTTAATATCATAATGACTGAAAGTATATCAAAGGTTTCAAAAAAAATATGAATACTGATTTTACAGAAAACTTTGTTAGATCACCTGCTAAACTTAATCAAAAGCCTGCACTTGTATTAAATGCAGATTATCGTCCATTGTCTTACTTTCCGTTATCTTTATGGAGCTGGCAAGATGCAGTAAAAGCTGCATATCTTGATCGTGTGAATATTGTTGCTGAATATGATGATATTGTTCATTCACCTTCTGTAAATATTAAAATACCTTCAGTTATAGTCTTAAAAAATTATGTAAAACCTTCAACATCCACAGCATTTACAAGATTTAACTTATTTTTAAGAGATGAGTTTACTTGTCAATATTGTGGTTCTCAGGGCGAAATGACTTTTGATCATGTACTGCCAAGATCTCGAGGAGGTAAAACGTCTTGGGAAAATGTTGTTGCGGCTTGCAGTCCTTGTAATTTGAAAAAAGCAGCTCGGTCAATCAAGGAATCTGGTCTCCAATTGCGTAGGCCTGCTATCCAACCTTCTATAGGTCAATTAATGAATGCTGGAAGAAAATTTCCACCTAATTATTTACATGAAAGTTGGACTGACTATTTATATTGGGATGCTGAATTAGAAAGTTAATACTGTTATTTTTGCTTACTAAGAAAAATTACTACCCAAACACCAAAGAGGCCTAAACTCAAAATACCATTCCATCCTGCCATTGATATACCAAATAAATCCCAAACAACATCATCGCATCTAGTTATTGGGGCATCTAAAATTTGATTTAATAAATCAGATGCTGATATTTCCGTATTTATATTAGAAGTGCATGATGATGGTCCGCTCCATAATCTATATTCTACACCTGCATGATAAAACCCAATGCCTGCAGTTGTTAAGGTTGATAAAGCTCCAAAAATAGATAAGATTTTTAATCTAGTTGCTAATATTATCAAGCCTATTAAAACTGCTAATAAATGTGGCCAGCGTTGCCAAATGCACATCTTACATGCAGAATATCCTAGAACGTATTCAAAGAAAAACGCACTACATAATACTGCGATTGAACCTAAAGTAGCAATTCCAACAAGTCGGTAAATATTCATAATACTTTCACCATAATAAAACCAAGAACTAGAATTATACAAAATAAAGTAAACATTAGCCCTAATCGTTTTTCAATGAAATCTCTTATTGGCGCGCCAAATTTCCACAATAAACCTGCGATAACAAAGAATATTGTAGCCCTTGCAATTACTGACCATAGCATAAATGTAACGAATGACATCCCAGTCAAACCTGCGGTTATTGTAATAACTTTATATGGAAATGGTGTTAGCCCTGCTATCAAAACTGCCCAATGCCCCTGAGCATTAAATTGTTTTCTGAATAATTCAAAACTTTCAATCTTATGGTAGAATTCAAGTATTGGTAGGCCAATTGAGCTAAAAAGTTGACTACCAATAAAATAACCAACAGCTCCGCCACTCACAGATCCAACTGTTACAACTATTGCTATTAAAAAGGCACGATTAGGCGCTGCTATAATAATAGGTATCATCAGTATGTGTGGAGGAATTGGAAAAAATGAACTCTCGATGAAAGCAATGAAACCCAACACCCATAATGAGTATTGGCTATCAGAAAATGATAAAGTCCAGTCGTATAATCGTCTCAGCATAATCAAACCAATATTAAAATAGTTAAAGATCAGGGAAAACACTAGTGGTCAAGTATTTTTCACTCTTAATTATATAAAACATATATAAAATTTCGTTGACGATCTTATTCACTTTAGCTAGATGAAAGACAGGTGTGCTAAGCCCGAATGGCGGAATTGGTAGACGCGACGGATTCAAAATCCGTTTCCTCACGGAGTGCCGGTTCAAGTCCGGCTTTGGGTACCACACTTACTTTTCAAATTATATTTAATCTAATCCGAACACATATAGTTTTCACTATAATAAATTATATTATCTAGATAAAAGCCCAAAGGGGCTTCTATCTGGTGTTATTCAGCCAAAGACTTCAGTAATTGCTTTATCCATAGCTGAAGTAATTTGATCTAAATCATCTTTTGTAGATATAAGAGCAGGCGATAGACATAGTGTGTTATTGTAGCCTGGAACAGATCTATTAGTTGCACCAATAATTATTCCTTGAGCCATGCAATTACCAACTACAGCTTGAACCATTTTCTCTTCAGCTGGTGTATGTGTTTCTCGATCAGATACTAATTCTAGTCCGCAAAACAAACCTTTACCTCGAGCTTGACCAACACATTTATGTTTATCTTTAAGTTCACCCAGTTTACCCATAAGATATTCACCCATATCGGTAGTGTTACTAAGAAGATTCTCTTCTTCAATTATCTTCATGTTCTCAATGGCAGCAGCTGGTCCTGCAGTACAGCCTCCAAATGTTGAGATATCCCTAAAATAACCCATGTGGTCTTCAGCATCTTTAAACATGTCAAAAACTTCTTCTGTAGTCACAGTACACGAGATAGCAGCATATCCAGATGCTACACCTTTAGCCATTGTGACAAAGTCTGGTTTAATTCCATATTGTTGATAACCGAACCAAGTTCCTGTACGTCCTACGCCGCAGACTACTTCGTCGATATGAAGTAGAATCTCATATTTTTTACATAACGCTTGAACGCCTTCCCAATAACCTTGAGGTGGTGTAATAACTCCACCACCAGCGGTCACTGGCTCAAGGACCATAGCTCCTATTGTATCTGCACCTTCACGTAAAATGACAGCTTCAATCGCATCTAAAGAATGTTTAGTATAATCACCTTCACCATATTGGTTGTGATACTCCAAACAGTGAGGAACCTCCACAAATCCTGGCGTATATGGCCCGTATTGTGCATTTCGCTCTTCTTGTCCACCCGCGGCTAGGTTTGTTATAGTTGTGCCATGATAATCACGTTCACGATATATAATTTTATGTTTTTTACCGTTGTGATGTTTATGGCTTATCTGCCGAACCATTTTATAAACTTTTTCATTCGCTTCTGAACCAGAGTTTGAATAATATACTCTAGTTAATCCTGGCATTTTACTTAACAACATGTCTGAAAAAATTGCCCCTGGAATTGATCCTGCGGATCCAGCAAAGTAATTCATCTTCACCAACTGATCTCTAACAGCATTAGCAATACGTTCTCGGCCATAGCCAACATTTACAGTCCATACACCTCCAGATACAGCATCTAAGTGCTCTTTACCGTGTTGATCCCATACACGCATTCCTTTGCCTTCAACAATTATTCTAGGATCGATCTGACTTTCAAATGGTTTGTGTTGTATGAGGTGATGCCAAACATTTTTGCGGTCAGCTTCAACTATTTCTTGTATGTCGTTTGTTGTTGCGTAATCCAAGGCTACACTCCTTATCTAAATTTTTCATTCTTGTTAAGAAAATTTGCAAATTTTTCATTTAGTGTCACGGTTTTTTGCGACTAATTCTGTCGGTTTTGTATTAAAAATAAACTAATAACAAAAATTTCTTAATTTATATCATATGCTTTATCAAAAAGATCTTTTATTGGAATTATTTCAAGTGTTTTTTGATGAGTGCTTTCTAAAATAACATTAGGTGCTGAATTGAAGTAATTAGCTTCTTTCCATCTTTCAGCACAAAGGCACCATTTATCCCCTGATTTTAGACCAGGAAAATTATATTCAGGTCTAGGAGTTATTAAGTCATTACCGCGCATTTTTGAGAAATCTAAAAAAGTAGATGTGAGAACCACACAAACTGTATGACAGCCATGGTCTTCTGTGCCTGTATTACAACATCCATCACGATAAAAGCCTGTTAATGGAGTATTTGAACATGGTTTTAATCTTTCACCTAATACATTTATTGGTTTGTTTTTTTTCATGTGTATATCCATAGCTCAAATAAAAAAGGGGCCCATGTTTCCATGAGCCCCTTTTTTAAAGATAATTTATTTATTCTTCAACTTTTTCTTCTGACTCTGCTTTTGGCTCATCTTTGATAAGTTCGTTGCCGTCTTCATCAAGTGCTGCTGCTGAGCCCATATCGTCAAATAATTCTGCAATTTCAAATTCTGCCTCAGCCTCTGCAGCTGCAGCTAGATCTTGAATTGATTGACCAGAAGCTTGTAACTCAGCTTCTTCAGATGATCTTGCAACATTTAATTCAATTGAACATTCGACTTCAGGATGAAGTGATACTCCAACTTTATGTAGACCTAATTCTTTAATAGGTGCTTGCAAGATTACTTGTTTCTTATCAATTTTAAAACCTTCAGCAGAAGCTGCATCAGATGCATCACGATTGGTTACTGAACCATATAATGCGCCAGCATCAGATGCTGATCTAATGATGATAAATTGCTGACCACCTAATTTGGCAGAAATTGCTTCAGCTTCAGTTTTAGTTTCTAAGTTCTTTGCTTCTAAAGTAACCTTTTGAGATTCAAATGCTGCTTTATTTGCCTCAGTTGCGCGAAGTGCTTTGCCTTGTGGTAATAAAAAGTTTCTTGCAAATCCTTGCTTTACAGAAACAATATCTCCCATTTGGCCTAGTTTGGCTACGCGTTCAAGTAGGATAACGTGCATAATGTTCTCCTTACTTCACTGCATATGGCAGAAGTGCTAAAAAACGTGCGCGTTTTATAGCTTTTGCTAATTCGCGTTGTTTCTTTGCTGATACTGCTGTGATGCGTGAAGGTACGATTTTACCACGTTCAGAAACGTAGCGTTGTAAAAGTTTTGTATCCTTGTAGTCTATCTTTGGTGCATTTTCACCAAGGAAAGGACAAGATTTACGACGGCGGAAAAATGGTTTGTTAGCCATGGTTAGTCCTTTCTCTATCGTTCACGTTCGCGACGGCGTTCTTCTTTAGCCGATTTCGCTTGAATTACCACTGATGGACCTTCCTCATGCTCATCAACTCGAATTGTCATGACACGCATAACATCTTCATGAAGACGCATTAAACGTTCCATTTCTTGAACCGCAGAAGATGGCGCATCTGATTTTAAAAATGCATAATGACCTTTGCGATTTTTATTGATTTTATAAGCCATTGTTTTTAGGCCCCAGTATTCTTGATCGATAACCTTACCTTCGTTATCAGAAAGAACTGCACTGAAGTGTTCTATAAGACCTTCAGCCTGTGCGTTGGATAAATCCTGACGCGAAATAAATACGTGCTCGTAGAGCGCCATATCAGTACCTCAATTTTAGCGTGCTTCAAAATACGAATTTAAACTTCTGCACTCGTATACGAGAGGCAACCGCGTTAAAGAAAATTGCAGAAGTGGTGTGCTTATATTGTGATGTAAAAAAATTGCAATAGTAAATAATAAGGATAAACCCCCTTAATTGGCTTTAAATACCAAGCAACATTTCATATACAAGAATTAACTTTTAAACTTTTATACTTTATCTGTTCACACAGACAATTGATGCAAAGGAGAAATGAATAATGCACGCTTTTTTATTCCCAGGTCAGGGTGCTCAAGCCATTGGAATGGGTAAAGATTTGGCTGAAAATTTTTTGGTATCAAAAAATGTTTTTGAGGAAGTTAATGATGCTTTGGGTCAAGATCTGTCAGGATTAATTTGGGATGGTGATATAGAAACTCTTACTTTAACTGAGAATGCGCAACCAGCTTTGATGGCTACATCGATTGCAGCAATTAAAGCACTGGAAGCTGAGGGGATTAAATTTGATCAAGCTTCTTACATTGCAGGGCATTCACTAGGAGAATATTCTGCTCTTTGTGCCGCAGGCTCTTTAAGCTTAACGGATACAGCTAAATTGTTGCGTATACGTGGAAAAGCTATGCAGGACGCAGTTCCTTTTGGACTTGGAGCTATGGCTGCAATTTTGGGATTAGATTTTGAAACTGTGTCACAAATAACTAACTTAAGTTCTGATGATCAAATATGCCAAGCAGCGAATGATAATGATCCTGGCCAAGTTGTAATTTCTGGTCATAAAAATGCTGTAGATCAAACAATTGAATTAGCAAAAGATGCTGGGGCCAAACGTGCAGTATTATTGCCTGTTTCTGCGCCATTTCATTGTTCTTTGATGCAACCAGCTGCCGATATTATGGCAAAAGCATTGAATGACATTAAATTAGAGGATCCAATTGTTCCATTAGTTGCAAATGTGAGAGCAAATGAACAAAATAATGGTGATATGATTAAAGATTTATTAATTGAACAAGTTACTGGATCAGTTAGATGGCGAGAGAGTATTGAATTTATGAGTTCAAAAGGTGTGTCAGAAGTTTTTGAAATTGGCGCAGGTAAGGCGTTATCAGGAATGGTGCGCCGCATTAATAGAGAAATAAGTGTAAATCAAGTATTTGATACGAGCAGTGTTCATGCTGCAGTATTAAAACTTAAATAAAGGTATAGGTATGTTTGATTTAAAAGGTAGATGTGCGTTAATTACTGGAGCTTCTGGTGGAATAGGTGGTTCAATTGCGAGAGCATTGTATTCTCAGGGTGCTAAAGTTGCTTTGTCTGGAACACGATTAGATCCACTAAAAGCACTTGCTGATAATTTAGGTGAAAGAGCTTTTATTGTTCCATGTAATTTAAGTGACATAGACGCGGTGAAATTATTACCAAAAATAGCTTCTGAAGAAATGGGAGGTATTGATATTTTGGTAAACAATGCTGGCATTACTAGAGATAATTTATTTATGAGAATGAGTGATGATGATTGGCAACAAGTAATAGATGTGAATTTAACTTCAACAATGCACTTAATGAAATCCGTTATGCGAGCAATGATGAAGCAAAGATTTGGTAGAATTATTAATATTACATCAATTGTTGGCGTAACTGGAAATGCCGGACAGGTCAATTACGCGGCTTCTAAAGCAGGTATGATTGGGATGACTAAATCTTTTGCACAAGAAATTGCAACTCGTGGAATAACAGCTAATTGTATTGCTCCTGGATTTATTGAAACAGCGATGACTGCAGAATTACCTGAAAACGTTGTCGAAAATATGTTGAAAAGTATTCCACAGGGTCGTATGGGACAAGCAGATGAAATTGCAGCTTCTGTAGCTTTCCTTGCTTCTGACGAGGCAAGTTATATCACAGGCCAAACGTTACATGTTAACGGCGGAATGGCTATGATTTAAATATATTTCAAATAATTGAGATTAAAAGTGTCTACAGTTATCCTTTTTAATAAACCATTTAACGTTCTATCGCAGTTTACAGACAAAGGTACTGTGAGCTCGGATAGAAAAACATTGTCTGAATATATTGATGTATCTGGAGTGTATGCTGCAGGACGTTTAGACAAGGATAGCGAAGGATTACTATTGTTAACAAATGATGGTGTCTTGCAGCAAGAAATATCTAACCCTAAGTATAAATGGCCTAAAACTTATGTTGTTCAAGTTGAAGGAAAACCTTCATTAGAAGAAATTAAAATTTTGCAAAATGGAGTAAATTTGAAGGATGGCAAAACTAAACCAGCTGAAGTTGAGATTATTGATAAGCCCGAGGGATTATGGGATCGATTTCCTCCAATAAGATATCGTAAATCTATTACTGAAAGTTGGTTAATGATTACTATTAGGGAAGGACGCAATCGCCAAGTTCGCCGTATGACAGCTGCTATTGGTTTCCCCACGCTTCGACTGATACGCTATAGCATTGGAAAATTTACTATTGACGATATTCCAAGCGGTGAATGGCGAAGATTAGAGATATAGAATAATAAATAAATTTGAAAAACAAAATTTATAGGCAAAAAAATACTATAGTTACAATTTTTCTACGAATTCATTTGCCATATCAATTTTCTATGTTATAGCGCGGCACAGTTATATTTAATGTATAACGTTATGAGTTTACTAACCTTGTCGCTTCAAGCGACTATCTAAATGGCATAATTGCCATATAAAGAGGAATATATCATGAGTGACATCGCAGATCGCGTTAAGAAAATTGTTGTCGAACATTTAAGTGTTGACGAAGACAAAGTAATTGAAGGCGCATCATTTATTGATGATCTTGGCGCTGATAGCTTGGACACTGTTGAATTAGTTATGGCTTTTGAAGAAGAATTTGGTATCGAAATTCCAGATGACGCAGCAGAGACTATTCAGTCTTTTGGTGACGCAGTTAAGTTTATAACTGAAGCTTCCTAAGCTAATATACTACAAAAAAAACGGTGCATCTTTATTGATGTGCCGTTTTTTGTTGTCTAATGTTTCAAAATTAGACTGCATTGCTTGCAGTGATTATAGATTTTAGTTTAAAGTCTACAAAAAGAATACTTATTGAGGGCAAATAAATGCGAAGAGTAGTTGTAACCGGTCTTGGAATGGTTTCACCGCTAGCTTGTGGTGTTGAAGAAACATGGAAACGATTAATTTCTGGTGAAAATGCTGCAAATACAATTACACGTTTTAATGCAGATAATTTTTCAACTAACTATGCCTGCGAAATACCTTTTGGCGATGGATCAAATGGAACTTTTAATCCGACAGATTGGATGGAGCCAAAAGAGAGAAGAAAAGTAGATGATTTTATTCTTTATGGTATGGCAGCAGCAGATATGGCGGTCGCTGATAGTGGTTGGTCACCAAAAGAAGAAGAAGATTTTTATAGAACTGGTGTCATGATTGGATCAGGTGTTGGTGGGTTATCAACAATTGCGGATACATCTTTGACATTACAAGAACGTGGCCCTCGGAGAGTTTCACCATTTTTCATTCCATCTTGTTTGATCAACTTAATTTCTGGACAAGTCTCAATAAGACATGGTTTTAAAGGACCAAACCACGCGGTTGTTACCGCATGCTCAACCGGAGCTCACGCAATTGGTGATGCCGCAAGACTAATTCAATATGGTGATGCAGATGTTATGCTCGCTGGTGGGGCTGAAAATCCTATTTGTGAAGTTGGAATAGCAGGTTTTAATGCCTGCAAAGCATTATCAACGGCTCATCGTGACAATCCTAAAAACGCTTCGAGGCCATATGATCAAAATCGAGATGGTTTTGTGATGGGTGAGGGGGCAGGTGTCTTAGTACTTGAAGAGTATGAACATGCACTCGCTCGTGGTGCTAAGATATATGCAGAAATACTTGGTTATGGCTTATCAGGAGATGCACACCATATTACTGCTCCTGCTTCGGATGGTAATGGTGGGTATCGCTCTATGAAAGCCGCTATTAAACGAGCTGGCTTAGACGCAAGTTCAATAGATTATATAAATGCACATGGTACATCCACTATGGCTGATACCATTGAACTCGGCGCTGTTGAAAGATTGCTAGGTACAAAATCTGCGGATGCGGTAATGTCTTCAACTAAATCAGCAATTGGTCACCTTTTGGGTGCTGCAGGTGCTGTAGAAGCAATATTTAGTATTCTTGCAATTCGTGATCAAATAGCTCCCCCAACTTTAAATCTTCATGATCCTGTTCAATCGATACTAAACTTAGCACCCCTGAAGGCCGTGGAAAGAGAAATAAATGTTGTTTTATCAAATTCTTTTGGTTTCGGTGGTACGAATGCTTCTTTGGTAATGGGTAAAGTTATATAATGATTGCACGCCATTTTGCTGCTAACTTCGTAAATTTTTTAATTATAATCTTTTTGGTTATTGCAAGTTTAATTTATTG
>Ga0209532_1000121_pt1 | contig 75203 bp, 74 predicted proteins | sample COG_02_FD_184746 | JGI IMG/M metagenome (GOLD analysis project Ga0209532, IMG submission 184746) | Pelagic Microbial community sample from North Sea - COGITO 998_met_02 (SPAdes) (version 2) | ecosystem: Environmental > Aquatic > Marine > Neritic zone/Coastal water | place: Helgoland, sampling... | reverse complement strand
ATGGCTGGCTGTGCATGTGGCGGCTGGTGAAGTGGCGGCATTGGCCAAGGCGCAGCGTCGTGTGTCGCGTATGGCGCAAGGTTTGATGATGATTTTGCATATGGCTGACAAAGCTCAAGCAATGACTGCTGTCAGTAAGTTAACTGCGCTTGGGTTGCGGGCAAGCTTGCGTGACAAGGTGCCGATGCCTGCGCCTGACACAGATATTTATGTGACTTATGGGGATGATAATCTGGGGCTGTGGTTTCGGTTGGCACCAGTCAGTTTTCTGGGGCATTCGCTGGTTGTTGCAGGGGGCTGTGATCCGTTTGAAGCCGCCGCATTGGGATCGGCAATTTTGCATGGGCCACATACACAAAATTTTCAAAATAGTTTTGATCGGCTTTCGGATGCGGGTGCTGCGCGGATGGTGTATAATTCAGAAATGTTAGCAACCGCGTTATCAGAAACATTGTCGCCTGATCGCGCCGCTGAAATGGCGCACGCCGCATGGGAAGTGTCATCAGCAGGGGCCGAAGTGAATGACCGTGTGATCGAATTATTGGATGGTTATCTAGAAAAGGGGAATGCAAATGCGGCCGCCTAGTTTTTGGAACAGACCGAACAGCGTGTTAGGGTTATGTTTGACGCCGTTGTCTTGGATTTATGGTGCTGCAACTGCGTGGCGGTTGCGTACGGGTACGCGGTTACGTGTTGGTGTGCCTGTTATTTGTGTTGGCAATATTAACATGGGTGGCACAGGTAAAACGCCAACGACAATTGATTTAGTGATGCGATTGACGGCGATGGGTAAGCGCCCGTTTGTTGTCAGTCGTGGTTATGGTGGGTCGATGGTTGGGCCAGTTATGGTCACACCTGCGCATACGGCGGATGATGTTGGCGACGAACCGGTGCTGTTGTCAGGGTTTGGCCCTGTTTGTGTTTCACGCGATCGCGCAGAAGGTGCGGAGATGGCGGTGGCGGCGGGTGCCGATGTGATCGTTTTGGATGATGGTTTGCAAAATCCTGCGCTGGCATATGATTTGACGATTACGGTTGTTGATCGCCACATTGGTTTTGGCAATGGACGTGTATTTCCCGCGGGACCGCTGCGCGAGTCTGTGAAACGCGGGTTGTCGCGAACAGATATTGTTATGGCAATTGGTACTAAAGGTGAGATTGCGACAGGTGATGTGCCATTGATGACGGGCGTGTTGAAGCCCCTACAGACCGGTATGGATTGGGATGGCTTGCATGCCTATGCCTTTGCGGGAATTGGGCGGCCAGAAAAGTTTTTCAATACCTTGAGAGGTTTAGGTGTCAAAGTTATTGAAACGCGTGAATTTGGAGATCACCAAAAAATTCCCGAAGCGATGTTAAAACGTTTGGATGCGGATGCATGGGCAAAAGGTGCGCAGCTGGTGACCACTGAAAAGGATGCGGCGCGTTTGCCTAAAGAATGGCAGCAAAAAGTTCTGACGTTGCCTGTGCGATTGGCGATTGATGATGATCCAGTGTTGGTGGAGCGATTGGAGGAACTATTTTGGAAAAATTGTTAGCATACCTAAGTTTCTTGATTCCAGGGCGGTTCCTGACAACGAAATATCTGTTCAAGCGATTGGACCTTATTTCGGCTGACCCAGCAACATGTGATCATGAATGGTGGGTGGTAGCCAGTATACTCGAAACGGTCGAACTACAGGTTCAATGCTATAATTGTATGACTTACAGTGAAGTGACGAAGCCGACCGAAGGTGAGTGGGCTGATTCATACGGCGCGATGGAAAACCCGTATCGCTGGGAGGATGTGACACGCATTCGGCTTTACGAAGTTGCAGGAACTAAGCACTAAAGCCGTTATTTCAGAAACCGCTCATTTCCAGATCCAAGATTAGGCGACGGTTTATCAATTTTCATTTCCATATCGGAAAACACAATCGGGTTACGTACGGATGGTACGCCGCCTGCATTCACTTGCATCCCGCGGTGAATAACGTGGGGGTCTTTGAAAACTTCGTCCATTGTGTTGATTGGACCAGCTGGCACGCCGCGTTCTTCGCAGGCTGATAACAGTTGTGATTTGGTCAAAGTGGTTGTTTGAGATTCGATTTTATCCAGCAGATCAACGCGGTTATCTATGCGGGCTGGATTTGTGGCATAGCGTGCATCATCTGCCCAATCGGCATCAAATATAGTGGCAAATTTTCGAAACTGGCTGTCATTGCCGACCGCCAAAATAACATGACCATCGCTGGTGGCGACAACGCAATATGGCACGATATTTGGATGATCGTTACCTTTGCGGTTCGGGGCTGTTCCTGTTGCCAAATAATTCATGGCCTGATTGGCGGTGACCGTGGTTGCAACATCCAATAGGGACATATCAATATGTTGACCGCGCCCTGTGTTATCGCGACTGCGAAGTGCTGCTTGAATACCGATAACCGCGTAGAGTCCTGTGAAAACATCGGTGACGGCCACGCCTACCTTTTGTGGCTGGCGATCTGGTTCGCCTGTAACAGACATTAACCCTGACATGCCTTGCATTAAAAAGTCATAACCTGCGCGGCTTGCGTATGGGCCAGTTTGACCAAAACCCGTTATAGAACAATAGATTAGCGCTGGAAATTCAAGTGATAAACTGGCATAATCCAGCCCGTATTTTGCCAATCCGCCGACTTTGAAATTTTCGATCAAAATATCTGCGGATGCGATCAGTTTTTTAAGATCGGCCAGGCCTTGTGGGGTTTGAAAATCCAATGAAACCGAGTGCTTGCCACGATTACAGCTGTGGTAATATGCGGCGCTGGTTTCGCCGTCAGTTTTGATAAATGGAGGCCCCCAACTACGCGTATCGTCACCTGATAGGCTTTCGACTTTTATAACTTCTGCACCCAAATCCGCCAGCGTTTGACCGGCCCAAGGGCCAGCCAAAATACGTGCCAGTTCAATGACGCGGATTCCTTTTAGGGGTAAATCAGCCATCTATTTTATTAGCGCTTCAAGTTCTGCGGCCAAATTTGTGTAAGAGCCAGTGTTCAATTTTGTGCCATTCACAAGCACAGTTGGGGTTGCAGTCACACCATCTGCTTCGGAATCGATCTTGAATTTTGCGACCATTGCGGTGGCCATATCTGCATCTTGAAGACAAGCTTCCATGGTTTCGTCTTCTAAGCCAGCAATGCGGCCAAGTTTATACAGGTTTTGTGCAATTTCTGCACCGCCTGCGCCTTGGGTCCATTCGCGTTGGCGTTCGTACAACATTTTGGTGATACCGAAATAACGCATTTCACCACCGCAACGCGCAATCATCGCGGCCCATAAGCCTGGACCATCGAAGAATATTTCGCGGTAGACGAATTTTACTTTGCCTGTGTCGATGTAGTTTTTGCGTAAGCTTGGGAAAACATTTTTGTGAAATGTTGCGCAATGCGGGCAAGTGAACGATGCATATTCATACATTGTTATTGGTGCGTCTTCGCTGCCCATGATCATGTCGGGTACAACAATTGGTGCTTTTACTGCATCTTCGGCGAATGCCGGTGTTGCGATGCTGGCGGCGCCCAATAGGGCTGTAAATGTTCTGCGATCCATAACTACTTGTCCTTGTTTTGTTTAGTCAAAATGTTTTCACCCAATCGAGCAAGCGCATCCTTTAGATTGCTATCAGATACATCTTTCACAGAAAGTTCAACGTCATTTCGTTGCACATCAGATAACGGTTTCGTGGGTTTTTTGCGCTCAAACGACGCATCTGGTTCGCCAAACCCGGTCGGTGCAGTCTGGGTGATCTTAATGCGGCTGATTGCATTGTACCCATAGACTGAATTCACCTTTTGCATGATTTGTGGCAATTGCATTTGTAGCATAGGGCCATTGGCGCCTGTCGTCAGCACAGTCAGTGTCGCACCGAAGCCTTGTTGTGGGTAGCTGACTTTGACGGGGCGGCACAATTTAGCAATCGCGGGGCCTGCAATATCGGCCCAATTGGTCAACAAACGGGTTTCAGCAAAGCCGCGCGTTTCAGACGCGCTGCGAATGCGGGATTTTAATAATCCGCCCGTTTGCAAAAATCCCCGCGATTTGCGTTTCATCGTTTCTAATTCCTGTGACCAGACTATGCTATAGCAGATTCTTTTGGCTTGGGGATATGGCTTGCAAAACAATTTGGTTAATTCAACGGATTTACTGTCTTGGTATGATGTAAATGCACGCGTCATGCCGTGGCGCGTTGCGCCATCTGATCGACGCGCGGGGGTTCTGCCTGATCCCTATTTTGTTTGGTTATCCGAGGTGATGCTGCAACAAACCACTGTTGCTGCGGTTAAAGATTATTTCGTAAAATTCACAACGCTGTGGCCCACAGTCCAAGATTTGGCGGCGGCCCCTGATGGTGATGTCATGGCGGCGTGGGCTGGGCTGGGATATTATGCGCGCGCGCGTAATTTGTTGAAATGTGCGCGTGTTGTTGCGGGTGAATTGAATGGTGTGTTTCCCAAAACCGAGCTTGAATTAATGAAGCTTCCAGGCATTGGGCCTTATACTGCGGCAGCGGTATCCAGTATTGCGTTTGATGTGCAAGCCACTGTTTTAGACGGAAATGTTGAACGTGTGATGTCACGCGTTCATGCCGTATTGGATCCATTGCCAGCGTCAAAAGAGCATTTACGCGCTTTGGCGGCAAAGTTGACACCAGCGGATCGCGCAGGCGATTATGCCCAAGCTGTGATGGATTTGGGTGCAACTGTGTGTACGCCACGATCGCCCAGCTGTGAGATATGCCCTTGGATGGCGGGTTGTGTCGCGCATAAGCAAGGCATCGCGGCGGAGCTTCCGCGTAAAACGCCCAAGAAAAAGGTGCCGACGCGTGTTGGGGTTGTTTATCTGGCGCGACGTGTCGATGGCGCGGTATTATTGGAACGGCGTCCAGATAAGGGATTATTGGGTGGGATGCTGGGTTGGCCAGGTAGTGAGTGGGCCGTGGATCAATTGCCGCACAACCCACCGATAGCTGCAAACTGGACGACATTGAATACAGTCGTGCGCCATACGTTCACACATTTTCATCTGGAATTGACTGTTTTGGTTGCAAATGACGTAACGGGAACGGATCACATTTATGATTTTTATGATATGGAACAATTCAATCCCACTGATTTGCCAACAGTAATGCGCAAAGTGTGGGAGGCCACGAATTTGAAATTAACGAAAGATAACTAAAGCCGATGCCAAGCCCCAAAGACATAAGCCTGTTACGTAACGCCTTGCCGTTTTGGCTGTCGTTGACGACCTTGCCCGTGATTATTTTCGCCGCGTATATGGGCGGCCTATGGTTATTTTTGAGCATCTTTCATGGTTGGATTTTAATGGGCGCATGGGATGCTTTTGTCGGTGTGAACACAGAAAATCCGGATACAAATGTGACGGATAAAAACCTGTTTTGGTATCGATTGATTACAATTATATGGTTCCCAATCCAATTTATCGTGATTTATGGGCTGATCTATTTCGTCGCGCGTTCGGACTATGCTGTTTGGGAAATGTTGGTGTTGATGTTTTCTGCTGGCATTTTATCCGGCAGTGTCGGCATCGTTTACGCCCACGAGTTAATGCACCAAAAGCCAAGATTTGAACGGCATCTGGGTGACCTGTTGATGACAATGGCCATGTACGGACATTTCCGGTCTGAGCATCTGTTGGTTCATCATCGTTATGTGGGAACGCCGCGTGATCCGGTGACCGCACGATATAACGAAGGATTTCATCGGTTTTTCCCACGTGTTTTATACAGCTGTTTTGTATCTGCATGGCGGGCAGAGGTGGCGATGTTGGCGCGCAAAAAATTGCCCGCGTGGCACCGATCCAACCCGTTTTGGAAATACGCGACGCTACAAGCGATTTTCTTGTTGATCGCACTTTGGGTCGGCGGTTGGTTGGGTGTCGGATTGTTTTTGGTTCAGGCATACAGTGCGATTGCACAGTTAGAGTTGGTTAATTACGTCGAACATTATGGGCTGACGCGTGAACATTTGGGGGATGGCAAATACGAACATTGCAAGCCACACCATTCATGGAACTCTGCGCATCAGGTAACGAATTATTTTTTGATCAACCTACAACGCCATTCCGACCATCACTATAAACCTGATCGCCGCTTTCCGTTATTGCAAACCTATGACGCCGATGCGGCACCGCAATTGCCATTTGGGTATCCGATAATGACTGCGATGGCGACGATACCACCGTTGTGGCGCCGTCGTATGAACCCACGCGTACGGGCATGGAGAGAAAAGTTTTATCCCCATATCAGTGATTGGCAGGAATATAATAAAGGGACAAATCCAAAACCGAAATAAAGGCGTAAGCTTTTTATGTTGGCTCCACGGTGCTGATCGGCAGGTGTCCTGTTTTGACGTAGATTAGACAACCTTCGTCAGAAAATGGCTTATGTTCTGACATGTGAGGGCTGCGCATCCATGAGCCTGCGGGATAGGAACCGTGTTCGTCGGCGAATGTGCCTTCTATCACGAACACTTCTTCGCCACCCCAATGACGATGAGGATTGAATTTGGTGCCTGCTGCCCATCGCACCAGTGCAACATTTTCACCTTCGACGCTGTGCAATGGCAGAACTGATAGGCCGTCCACCATGCCGGGGCGAAACGGTTCTTGGGTTGTTTGAATGTGTTTTTGTTCTTGGTCATCCGTGTCGAATTGATGCAATTTGACCAAAATGGTACAGCCATCGACCGTGTGCGGTTTATGGCTGGTGCCAATTGGATTGCGTACATATGAACCTGCGGGATAGTCGCCAGTTTCATCGGAAAAAGTGCCGTCCAATACCAAAAACTCTTCGCCGCCATCATGGCTGTGTGCGTCGAAATAGCTGTTTGGTGCAAACCGTACGATTGTTGTGGCGCGCGCCACTTCGTCACCGATACGATCTAACATCATACGCTCTACGCCTTTGGCAGGCGAGGCAACCCAATCATAATCTTCGGGGCGAACGACAACACGTTCGGTAAAGTCAGAGCGAAGTTTCATAAAATGTCCTGTGGCTGTTTTAAGTACAATATGAGTAAGCCAAAGTATGACAAGTCATTTACCACTGGCTCACTAAATATTGACGATAGAATGGCAAAAAAAAAGCCCCACCACAAGGGCGGGGCAAGTTGGCATTGTTTAGGACGAGCAGCCCTAAACGGCGGTAAAATTCGACACAGTTGTGCCGTTTGGTCAGGGGCGTTTCCCGCCCGCGACCGAAATTTCTAGGCGACCATTTCTGCGCGGATTTTCTTGCGAAGCATATCGATTGGAATAGCTTCGCCACGTTTTTTGAAGCACCAGTATGTCCAGCCGTTACAGCTTGGCGCGCCTTCGAGTGCGGCGCCGACTTGGTGAATTGAGCCACGTTGATCATGTGCAATCAATGTACCGTCAGCGCGGATTTTTGCGCTGTGGCGGCCATTTAGGGAATACAGTTGATCCCCTGGTTTCAACATGCCGCGTTCAACGACTTGGCCAAATGGCACGCGTGGTTCGGCGCGTTTTGATGTGGAAACCTTCAGGCTTTCTGCATCGAATTGGCGGATGGCTTTGATACGTTTTGTTGCGACTTTGCGATATTTCTCTTCGCGTTCGATACCGATGAAATCACGACCAAGTTTTTTCGCAACTGCGCCTGTGGTGCCTGAGCCAAAGAATGGATCAAGGATGACATCGCCAGCGTTTGTTGAGCCCACGATGATGCGGTGCAGTAAGGATTCCGGTTTTTGTGTTGGGTGTGCTTTGTCGCCATGTTCGTCTTTGATGCGTTCGTGGCCGTTGCAGATTGGCAAGAACCAATCAGAACGCATTTGAACACCGTCATTCAATGCCTTTAGGGCTTCGTAGTTGAATGTTGGTTTTGATTTCTCGGTTTTACCCGCCCAAATCATTGTTTCATGGGCGTTGGTAAGGCGGACGCCACGGAAATTTGGCATTGGGTTTGATTTACGCCAGATGACGTCGTTCAAAATCCAGAAACCTGCGTCTTGGAGTGCTGTGCCAACGCGGAAAATGTTGTGGTATGAGCCGATGACCCAGAGTGCGCCATCTGGTTTTAAAATACGGCGCGCGGCCTTTAGCCAATCGCGGCTGAATTTGTCGTAGACTGCGAAGCTGTCGAATTGATCCCAATCATCGTCGACTGCATCCACTTTGGAATTGTCGGGACGGTGCAAATCACCCTTAAGCTGTAGGTTGTAAGGTGGGTCTGCGAAAATCAGATCAACTGAATTTTCAGGCAATGAATTCATCACCTCTATACAATCACCATCAAGAATCTGGTTCAGTGGCAGCGTTGTGCTGCCTGCTGTCGTTGTTGTTTTTACCATGTCTGCCTCGTAATGCGCATTTTTGCGTCGTTGAGACTAAAATGATTCAAAGCGGATTCGGGGTCAATTAAATTCAGTAAATCAGTTAGTTAGCGTTTGAAGCAGAATACAAGATATTGTGTATGGGTTTGAACGAACGTCTATGGTGTGGGGTGACCCCATGATTTAGCAGTCCCAACTGATGTAATTTTGTCCCATAACCAGCATTTGTTTCCCATCCGTACCCTGGGTGAAGTTTGGACAAATCCAACATTAATCGATCGCGGGTCACTTTTGCGATGATTGATGCGGCGGCGATGGACACTGATTTGCCGTCGCCTTTGACCACTGCGGTGGCGGGGGCGTTCAAGTTTGGGGGGATTTTATTGCCGTCGATCAGGATGTGATCGGATTGGGGCAGGCCAGCAACGGCGCGTTCCATGCCGCGAAATGTTGCTTGGAGGATATTGATCTGGTCTATTTCGTCGACTTCGACGTGGACCAAGCTGACTTGGGCGCTGTCCATGATCAAATCAAATAATGCTTCGCGGCGTTTTGCAGTCAGTTTTTTGGAATCGTTTAATCCATCGGGAATGTTATTGGGATCCAGAATAACGGCGCAGACGGTGACAGGGCCAGCCCATGGGCCGCGGCCCACTTCGTCTACGCCTGCGATGATTTGGTGTCCTGCGGAGCGCAGTTCGGTTTCAAGTTCATAATTTGCCATGGCGTTGGTTTACGACCAATACGCAGATGGATAAAGGGGCGATCAATTGACCGCCCCGTTTTGATCACATTAAACGTGGGCGGCGTGTCAGCCATGACCACTTGTGATGTGTTACGTTACCATATGCATCGATGCGGTAACCTCGCTTTTGCAAACAACGCTGTGAATAGCCGCGCTTAACTTTGCCGTTGCGTTTCTGGATTTCACGGCGACATCTGTCTGGTAATGGTAATTTTTTTACGCGCTCCACTTTGAAAAAGTCATCGTGGACTGGACCCGGTTGTAGGCGCCTTGGCTTTTTATCGCGACGACCATCGCGGGCCGTGCGATCGCTGTCTTTGTCGTGCTTCCAATCATGGCGACGGTCTGCGCGATGGTACCAACGTAGTGCGGCCATGTCGTCATGTGTGTACCACTGCCCATTGCGATGTTGATGCGTGATCCGTTTATCGCGTGGCTTCCGATATTCATCGCGCCTTGGCGATGTGCTGGCTTTGGCCTCTTTCTTATTGTCGATAACTTCGTTGATTATCAAACCGCCTGCAAGGATCGCCAACAATGTGTTCAGCTCTTTGTTTTTGGCATTGGCGGGAATGGATAGCGCTGTGGTTGCGATTGCGACGATGGTCACGCCTGCTGCTAATTTATTTAGTATCATGTCATTTACCTTTCATAAGGGGCGATGCCCGATTTCGTTGCGCAACGACTTTGGAGCGTTTTGCATAAGGTGAATGTGGGTCAGGTGGCGAATGTCAGGCAATGACAGGCGCATGTTATTAGATATCATACCGATTTTGCGCCTTTGATATTGAATAACAGAGGCGCAGGGGCCAGATTGATATCATGACATATACATTAAAAAATATAACCGCCGCGTTGATCGTTGCCTGTGTGATGCCTTCCATGGCGTCGGCCCAATGCTTTGCTGATTATAAGGCGAAACAAACGTCGGGTGATTTGCGGTTGCATTATGGTGTGATCGAATTGGCCGATATGTATTGCGTTGATCAAAGTTTGGCCGCGGGCCAAGTGCAGACGCGCATTGCACGCGATGGATGGACTTTGCTTCGCATCATGTCATTCTTTGATTCAAACATGTTAGACAACAAACAGGCGGATGCTGGTGAATACTTCCTTCGATACTAAACAACGATCTTTGGTGATTTATGGCAGTGCCACTGTGCTGGGGCTGTTGTTGTTGGCCAGTATTTTGTTGTTCATCAATCTGCCTGACGCCAATGCGTTTAATGATCGTGTGGAACAGATTTTTGTTGAAAATGATGCCCTGACAACCACGGAAAATGTGAAGCTGTTGGAAGTGCTGGCGCAATCTGGCACCGCGTTTGCGGATGTTTTATCCAGCTATCGTATCATCTTGTTTATTCTGTTGGTGCTGGCGTCAGCGTTGTTGTTGTCGGCGTTTTATTTCTTGCTGACGAACCATGGGCTGCAACAGCAGATGGGTGAGTTGACCCGTTCTGGTTTGGTTGTGAATTCGCTGGTGGTGAACCGTGAAGAACGGGTCGTGACGATTAACGATATGGAATACGAACTGACCAGCGCGATTTGTGAAACGCTGTCAGTGTTATGCGAGGCGCGGTTGGATGATGATGTTTTGACCGGTGTTGAATTGGAATCGATGATTTCGGGCAAGCCGAGTGTTGATGTGGACGAAGCATCGGGTGCGACGCGGATCAAACGTTTGCGCGATCATTTGGGGAACCAAATGATCAGCCATTTATTGGTGAAAAACATTTCGCGGAAGGGTTATGTTTTGGCGGTCGATAAAGACGTGATCAAGATGGTTTAGCGCAGATTTGCGCCAGCAGATCATTGACTGATGAGTTTTCATCCAATGCCCAGACTGTATCTTTGATGTTTTTGAAATCAGACGACAGTCCGCTGTCGCGGATTAAATCATCGTATTTTTGTTCAAAGATTCATCTGTTGGTGGATTATCCCAATCACCCTTGGCTGTTGTGTCGGCGGCGGCGCCGATCAAATCCAACAAGCATCGTTTTGTTTGATGTTGAACGTCAGGTGGAATCGCCTCCCATGTCAGGTTTTTGCAGAAATCAAAAATTGTATGTGACATGGGAGGCTCCGTTGTTATTTGGCCTTAGCCGCTTTCTTTTTCGCAGCAGGCTTTTTCTTTGGTGCGGCTTTCGCCTTGGCCTTGGGGGCAGCTTTCTTGGCTGCGCCCTTTTTCTTGGTCTGTGTAATCACAGGGCCCATTGCATCCAAAACGCTGGCTGACAGATGACATTTCATCTCATGTCCGCCTGCCAATGTGCGCATTGGGGGAACTTCGATATCACACAATCCGCCATCAACCTGATCCTTGTAACGACAGCGCGTTTGGAACGGGCAACCTGATGGTGGGTCCATCGCCGATGGAATATCGCCGTCCAGTACCACCCGCTTCTTCACGATGGATGTGTCGGCGATTGGCACGGCTGATAACAACGCTTCTGTATATGGATGGTATGGTGGGGAAAAGATTTGTTCAGTCGTTCCCATTTCCACAACGTGGCCCAAATACATAACCATCACGCGATCAGACAGATAACGCACGATTGATAAATCGTGGCTGATGAATAACAACGTGGTTTTGTTTTCACGTTGAATTTCCATCAACAAATCTGTCACCGCCGCCTGCACTGATACATCCAACGCAGAAACGGGTTCATCCGCTACAACGATTTGTGCATCACCTGCAAAGGCACGCGCGATACCCACACGTTGTTTTTGACCACCAGACAGTTGACGTGGCATGCGATCTGCGAATTCACGCGGCAGTTTTACCAAATCCAGCAGACGCAACATGCGTTCGCGGCGTTCGTCTGGGCTGTTGCCAACGCCGAAGATTTCCAAGGCGCGTACGATTTGCGACCCAACCGTCATGGCGGGGTTCAATGTATCGAACGGGTTTTGGAAGACCATCTGAACGGATGAAACGGTTTTGGTATCGCGTTCTTGGATCATGGTGTTACCGACGTCTTGGCCCAGCAATGTCACTGATCCATCTGTGGCCGTTTCCAGTCCCATCAGCACCTTGGCTAATGTGGATTTACCACAACCACTCTCGCCTACGATTGCCAATGTTTCGCTTTCGTGTGCTTCGAATGAAATGGTTTCGTTGGCTTTCACCACACGTTTTTCACCACCGCCAAACACTGCGTTTGCCGCAACTTCGTAGTATTTTTTCAGGTTATCAACCTTCAACACCACTTTGCCTGACATCACTTTGGGATTGTCTGAACCAGCCTCTAATTTGGCGTTCCAGTCGATTTCTTCGAACTTTACACAACGGCTGTCATGGCGATCATCATCGACGAATGGGGCCATTTTGATTTCGCCAACATCGCAACGATCTGCCTCAAAATAGTTACAGCGTGGGCCGAAATTACAACCATTGGGGCGTTCGTGCGGCAACGGAAAGTTGCCGGGGATCGCAACCAATGGGCTGTCGTTTTTGTCCGCACCTGGTAGTGGGATCGAACGAAATAATGCTTGTGTGTATGGGTGGCGCATTTTGTCGAATACGTTTTCGATTGAGCCCGTTTCCACAGCTTCGCCAGAATACATCACGCACAAGCGATCACAGGTATCAAGGACGAGGCCCAGATTGTGACTGATGAACAGCATTGATGTGCCGTATTTTTTGCCCAAATCCTTCACCAAATCTACGATGCCTGCTTCGACAGTAACGTCCAATGCGGTGGTTGGTTCGTCCAAGATCAACAGGGATGGTTTTGACATCAACGCCATCGCGATAACGATGCGCTGTTGTTGACCACCAGACAATTGGTGCGGGAACGAGTTCATGATCCGTGCTGGGTCAGGCAGACGTACCGATTCCACAACATCGATGGCCATGTCGTAGGCCACGTCTTTGGTTACACCTTCGTGGATCATCGGCACTTCCATCAACTGTTTACCGATTTTCATTGCGGGGTTCAGGGATGCCATTGGTTCCTGATAAATCATGGCGATTTCGGAGCCGCGCAATTCGCGCAATTCTGCCTCGCCCATGGTTGTCAATTCGCGACCTTTGAATTTGATTGATCCGGCAACACATTCGCCGTTCACACCCAAATCCTGCATCACGCCAAGGGCGACTGTGGATTTACCACAGCCTGATTCCCCAACAAGGCCCATGGCCTCGCCGGGCATAACGGTACAGGAAAAATCCATCACCGCAGGTATTTCAAACAATCGCGTAAAGAACGAGATTGAGAGGTTGGTGATCTCTAGGATCGGGCCATCATATGGTTCTTTCATGTCTCTCTCCTAGTCCTTCAAACTTTGTTCACGCAGACCATCGGCCAGCAGGTTCAATCCCAACACAAGGCTCATCAAAGCCAGCGCAGGTGGTAGGGCGGGGTGGGCGTAGATCGTCAATAGTTTACGACCAGAGTTAATGGTTGTGCCCCAATCCGGACTTTCGGATTCTAGACCCAAACCAAAGAAACCCAAGGTTCCCAACAGGATGATCGTGTAACCAATACGTAGGCAGAAATCGACGATCAGTGGGCCACGTGCGTTGGGCAAGATTTCCCACAACATAATGTACCACGGTCCTTCGCCGCGTGTTTGTGCGGCTGCTACGTAATCACGTGTTTGGATGTCCATTGTTAGGCCACGCACAATACGGAATACCGTGGGCGAGTTCACGAACACAACGGATACGAACACGATCAGAATATTGGATTGCATGTAAACCAATCCTTTGGGGAAGGTTTGCCATGTGGCCTCAGAGCCAGCGAACAGATTGCGCACAATGACCAATGGATCCATATTGAATGCCGCGCCTAAATAAATCCAACCACCGATCAACAACGTCCAGAACATGTATTTGTTACGCACCTTGGGACGGATGTGGAAACGCGATTGCCACAACAGCATCATGAATATGATTGGGATTAAGAACATTGCACCCGCCATGTATTGTGGCATGCCTGTTGCGATGATTTCTGGTGTTACCAAAAGGTAGAACAGCAAGATCACGGGGAATGCCAAGATCAAGTTGGCCAAGAACGACAGGATTGTATCGACGCGCTTGCCAAAATAACCAGCCGGTAGGCCCAAGGTGATACCGACCATAAAGGCGAACAATGTCGCCAACGGTGCGATTTTCAGCACGATGCGGCTGCCCGCGATAACGCGTGAAAAGACATCACGTGCCAAATGGTCACCGCCCAATAAATAATATTGGTAATCACCTTCGACTGCACCACGTAACGGTGTGCCGGGGACCTTATTTTTCATGCCTGACACTTGGAGTAAAGAATCGTGTGTCATGATAAGATCAGCAAACAATGCGGTCAGTACCCAGAAGAGCACCAAACCAAATCCAACCATGCCGATCGGGCTGTCGAAAAGTTTGCCATAAAGCGCCGTTTTGCGTTTCGTTTTAATCGAGATCGTAAAGATCAGCGCGATGCCAACCCAAACAATCCAAAAACGCGCAAGGATGCCAGTGAAAATTTCAAAACCTGTTAAAGGATCCATTATATTATCCTCCTTATGATACGCGGATGCGTGGGTTTAAGAAGGCATAACCGATGTCGGAAATCAGCTGGGTTACCAGCACAACAATAACGGCTACAACGGAGACACCCAACAGAAGTTGAATATCGTTACCATCGGCGGCTTGGACCAATGACCAACCAAAACCTTTGTAGTTAAACAAGGTTTCAACGATCACCACGCCCGTCAGCAGCCACGGGATTTGCAACATAATCACGGTAAACGGTGCGATCAAGGCGTTGCGCAATGCGTGTTTCATCACGATTGTGCTGAACTTTACGCCTTTCAGACGCGCGGTACGGATGTATTGCGCGGTCATGACTTCTGCCATGGATGCGCGTGTCATACGTGCGATGTAACCCATGCCGTACAATGCCAACGCCATTACGGGTAGAACAAAGTTTGCGAAGGTGATGTTGTCCATCGCGGATGCAGACGATCCCTTAACAATGGTGCGCCCTTCGATCCAACCCCATTCGGCGAACAGTGGGGACAAGCCGATTTTGGATGATGCGAAGAGAACGATAAAGATAACACCTGATACATATTCAGGCGTTGCAGTGGTGGCGATTGCGAAGGTGGATAATGTGCGGTCTGTGCGCGACCCTTCGCGCATGCCTGCAATCACACCAACGGCCAATGCCAATGGGATCATGACCATCAAAACAGCCAACATCAGATAGGCGGTTAAGCCCAGACGTTTGCCGATAATGGCGCTGACTTCTGCCTTGAACACAGTAGAGAAACCCATGTTTCCCTGTAACAATCCACAAAAACGCGGTGCATCTGCGGCGGGTATTGTTGGACGTGAACAGCGGGTATAAACTTGACCCTCATCTGTTGTCACTTTCAGCGATGGTAATACGCCGGCCCATTCCCCGTACTTTTTAAACAGGTTCTGGCTGTAACCACGGTTTTCCAACCAAGACGCGACTTGTTCGTCGCTCATGCGATTGTTGGCTTGTGTTTTCGCGAGCTTTTCCAAGTTTGGAAAAAGGTTCGTCAGAAAGAAAACGATGAATGTCAAACATGCCGCGGTAATCAGCATGACGCCTATGCGTTTTAGGATAAACTGTCCCATGTCGCCCCTTGAATGGATAAAAAAAGGGCCACAAGAAAACTTGCGGCCCTAAAGATTTAAAGAAAGTTAGGCTTTCTTCCAGCCCCACTTGTAGAACTGTGGCAGATACGCGATGTGCATTTCTGCGCCGTGAAGTTCTGGTTTTGACTGACGGTACAATGAACGCCAGTACGGCTGAATTGTAACACCTTCGTCGACCATGATCTGTTCGATCTTAGCCATAACCTTTGAACGCTCACCAGCATCAGCGATTGCAACCGCTTGGTCTAGTAATGCATCGAATTCAGCATTGTTAAACGCAGCTTCGTTCCATTTCACGCCGCCACGATATGCCAGACCCAAAACTTGAACACCTAAAGGACGGTGATTCCAGTTTGTGGATGAGAACGGGTATTTTACCCAATCGTTCCAGAATGTTGAACCAGGCATAACTGTACGTTTCACCTTGATACCTGCTGCGCGCAATTGGCTGGCAACAGCATCTGTGGTGTCTTTACGGTAACCCGCGTCGATTGAAATCAGCTCGTGCTCGAAATCTTCTGCGCCTGCTTCTTTCATCAGGGCCAAAGCGCCTGCTGGGTCGAATTTAGGTTTGCCGATATCAGCATATTCTGGGTGTACTGGCGCAACGTGGTGGTTTTCCGCAGGGATACCACGGTTGTCATTGCCCAATTCCAAACAAACACTGTTGTCCACAGCCATTGCCAAAGCACGGCGAACGCGAACGTCCTTGTAGATTTCAGCGTCTTGGTTTGGACGGATAACGATTGTTGAACCTGTCGCAACTTCTGATGTGTTCCAACCCAAGCCTTCGATGATGTCAACGAATTCACCAGTGGTTTCCCACATTGTGTCAATTTCGTCAGCTTCAACAGCTGCAACCCATGATGCTGGCTCTGTACCATAATCGATGAATTCGATGCGATCCAAATATGCACCAGTGCCTTCGCCCCACCATGCGTGGTCTTTGTTTTTAACCAAAACAGCTTTCACACCAACTTCGAGTGATTCAAGTGAGTAAGGGCCAGTACCAACAGTGTTGGTTGTCATGTTGTCGTTGTTCAAGCTGGCAGGTGTGATTGACGCTGGGTAATCAGAGAAGCCAGGGATGATTGTAATGTCAGATGCTGAACATGTGAGTTCTACAGTGTGATCATCGATTACTTTAATCGCACCAGCAATTGCTTTCTTGGTGTCTGGATCAACCAAAGAGTTCATGCGCGCAGCCATAGAGTTACCCTCTACGTTGCCATCACACCAACCTTCGATGTTGCGTGCAACATCTGCGGCTGTGAAGTCGTCGCCATTGTTCCATTTTACGCCCTTACGAACGTTCAATGTGTAAACAGTAGCATTGTCATTTACAGACCAACCTTCCAACAGACGAGGTTTAAACGAACCGTCGTTGTTGTACTCAACCAGATATTCCAGCCAACCAGCTGTTACCATCGCGATTTGTGTCCAGTCGTATGTACGCGGATCTTTCAATGCGCGAACTTCCATCTGCATGCGAACGGTGCCACCCGGTGCAATATTGCCATGGCCATCTGCCTGTGCTGGTGCAGCAGTGCCTAGCATTGCGTATGCAGTTGCAGCCGTTGCGCCGAATGCGCTGGCCACGGTGATAAATTCGCGGCGATCAACGTCGCTGCCATTACGTGCCTCAGAGGCGCGCTCTGTAAGGTGAGCCGGTAGTGCGTCACCTTTACGGTTAAAGAAATTCATGCTTTTCTCCCAGTTATGCAAACTTCGTAAGTGAGTCTGTAGAGGCACAGCCTAGCGCGGAAGTTATGATATCAAAAGGATTAAACGACTTCATTTATGTCGCAAATGGGCTATCGGCGACTTTGAAACACAAAATATGCCCATATTTACCCCTTACACGAGGCAATTTGAACGATAGGTGAATTGAGCTTATCTAAGAGAATCACCCACTTTGATACGCAAGTGGTGATGCATATCCAGCAGCGGGATGGAAAAGTGGTTGATAACAGATGGCGTGCCTCATAACGTTGCGTGATGCAAAAAAAGCCGATCATAACCATCATCATGGGCACCTTTAACGGCGCAAGATATTTGCAAGATCAGCTCGATTCCATTGCGGCGCAGGATTACACCAATTGGAGATTACTGATTAGTGATGACGGGTCCTCCGATCAAACCTGCGAAATTGTGGATCGTTTTATTGCACTGAACCCTACACTGAATATTGAGCGAATTTCTGGCCCCAAACAGGGGTTTTGCAAAAACTATCTAACGGCGCTCTGTCACTACAAAGACAACGATCTCGTTGCATTTTGTGACCAAGATGACGTTTGGCTTTCAAATAAGTTGGACCGTGCCGTGTCTTTTTTCGTGAATGCCACGGATGACATTGCACGTGTTTATGGTGGGGTCGTTCAAATGGTGGACGCAAATCTAAATGAAACACGTCAAACGCAGCCGCCGCGGCGATCTGTGGACTTTGCAAATTTGTTGGTCGAAAACTGTATTGTCGGAAACACGCTGATATTAAATAAACCTGCGGCGGATGCGTTGCGTTCAATGCCAATTGATCACAATATTGCATATCATGATTGGTGGGCATTACAGGTGGTTACCGGAATCGGCGGTTCTGTCCATGTGGATAATGTTCCGACTATTTTGTATCGCCAACATGGCAAAAACATTGTCGGTGCTGCCCGTGGGATCGCACGGAAACGGCGCAACTTTGCAGCCATTTTCGGGTCTTATCAAAAACGTCTTAGCGATAACGCGGCCGCGCTGGGCCACATTGCGCAATTCCTAACGCCAGAAAATCAACGGGCGCTTATTTTGCTAAAACACGCGACTGCGCATGGGTGGAAATTGACACCAATAATCAAAATGGTAACAGGCGGGTTAAGGCGCCAGCGCATTTCAGATACAATGATTATGTGTTTATCATTGCTAAAAGTTAATAACAGGAAACCGTAATGGGTAAAAATTCCCTACAGGGGCGTCACGTTGTGATTACAGCAAACACATCATGGTGCATTGCCCATTTCCGCGGAACTGTTGTTGATACATTGATGGCACAGGGTTGCCGCGTCACAATTTTGGCCCCACGCGACAAGTATAGTGATGACTTGGCAAAGCGCGGGTGTGAATTTGTTGACATCGAAATGGACCGCACTGGTTTGTCGCCACTGCGTGACTTTGCCTTAATGCGCCGGTTTCGGCGCCACTTTCAGGCATTAAAGCCTGATGCGATCTTCAGCTATACAATTAAAAATAATATCTATGGGGCGATAGCAGCGCGCCGATTTGGCATTCCATTCATTGCTGTAATCCCAGGTTTGGGAAACGCTTTTTCATCAGATAATTGGTTGCAAAAGCTGGCTGTTGGTTTGTACCGTTTCGCGTTTCGCAACATTCATTTGGCCCTGTTTTCAAACGTCGAAAACAAAGAAGTCTTCGTGAGTAAAGGTTTGTTGGATGCGGACCGTTGTATCGTGCTGGACGGCGAAGGCGTTAATACGACGGATTTTGCATTTGCGACAATGCCACCTGCACCGCCGTGGGTGTTTTTGTTTTGCGCACGCTTGTTATACAGCAAAGGTTTGGCGGAGTTTGTTAGCGCCGCAAAATCAATCCGCGCCCATGCGCCCGACACCCAATTTCATATTCTAGGTAAACTTGCTGATAACCACCCAGAAGGCATTGAGCAATCTAAATTGGATGAATGGATTGCGCAGGGAGACGTTCAATTTCTTGGCGAAACCCCTGATGTCCGCCCGTTTATCACGGCGGCGCATTGCGTCGTATTGCCGTCTTATTATCAAGAAGGCATGCCACGTATTTTGCTGGACGCAACATCCCTTGGTCGCCTTGTTATCACAACCGATACACCCGGTTGTCGCGAGACATTGATCGATGGTGAAACCGGGTTTTTGTGCCCAGCTCAAGACGCGGCAACATTAACGAAACGGATTGAACAAGTGATGAGCTTAACCGATGACGCCTTACAAAACATGGGCCAAAATGTGCGCAATTTAGCCCAGACGAAGTTCGATGATCGCATTACAGCCAATGTTTATTTAGATATATTACAAGGTGTCTTTGAAAACGAAACAGTTCCAAAAGCGTAAGACATTTGAATTTTAAGGTATGAAAAGAGGCTTAAATGAAGGTTGTAAAAACGATTGCCGCCATTGCCGCAGGTACAATTATGATGGGAAGTAGCCCCACGCGTCCCGTGCCGATTTACGTGCACTGCAAGGCACCAACACAGCAAATTGCACAAACGGCATGCATGCAATTGGTGAAAAACTTACGAGACCGTGGACTTCATACGTCTGTTGCCCCGCTTCACAACCTGTCTGATCGCGCTGGTGTGGGCATGCACATCACTTTTCACCTCATTGCGATCGATTCCCGAAATTTTGATAGCTTTTTAAGCTGGGGATCAGCGGGAAATGAGCCTTTGGCCGAACAAAAAAAAGGTCCAGAAGTGAAAATTAAGGCTTCGGACGTCGGCGGGGATTTTAACACTCTGCTCGACAAGCTTGTCGTGATATCTAATATTCCCCTGTGAAGGGCGCGAATGGTTGCTCTTTTAGTCTTTTTGCGAGGATCCCCGTATGACATCAATTTTAGTAACAGACGCCAATACACAGGCTGATTTTTTAACCGACGGTTATTGGGGTGGCCAGTCACTTGCATTTGATGTTGGTGTTGGCGGCACAATTTATATCGACATACTGGATCTGACCGCCGAAGGGCAATTATTGGCAAAGGCGGCTTTGGCCGTATGGTCGGCGTACACTGGTATTAATTTCGTTTATGGCGATTACGCTGAAAATGTGTGGAATGGGAACATATTAGTTACCGCAGGAACCGAGAATTCGATTATTTTTGATGATGATCAGTCGGGCGCCTTTGCGGGCGCTGATGCGGTATATTGGGGAAGCTCGACGTCAACCGGTGCTGATAACACAACCTATAACGCGATTGTAAATGTTAGCACGAGTTGGTTAACGTCCTACGGTGTTTCACTCGATTCATACTCATTCCAAACGTATCTGCATGAAATTGGCCACGCATTAGGCTTGGGTCACGGGGGGCCATACAACGGTTCGGCAACGTGGGGTGTCGATAATATTTTCGCATTCGATAGCTGGCAAATGACGATTATGTCGTACTTTGACCAAGTGGATAACACGAACGTTGTTGCGGACTTTGCCTGGGTCATTTCACCGATGATGGCTGATATTATCGCGATGCAAACATTGTATGGCACGATTGGAACATTGCGTACTGGCGACAATACATATGGCAGTGAGGAATCTTTGGCGCAATTTGGTGCGGATTTTGCAGCGTTGTTGGGGTATAGTTCGCCAACTGGCCCGATGGCGTCTACGATTATTGATGATGGTGGGATTGATACATTTGATTTCTCTTCTGATGTCCAAGACCAGGAAATCAACCTTGAGTCTGGCGGCGTTTCAAGCGTCTACGGCGTTGTTGGCAATATCGTCATCTTCTTTGGCACTGTGATTGAAAATGTTTTGGCAGGCTCTGGTAATGACACGGTTTATGGCAACTCTGCCGCCAATAGGATCTATGGTGGTGATGGCAACGACACTTTGTATGGTGGTGATGGCACAGACACCTTGTTTGGTGGTAATGGCGCAGACGTAATCTACGGAGGAGCCACCACAGCAGATTTGAGAGACTTGATTCTGGCGGGGGACGGAGACGACTTCGTTTATGGTGGTTATGGGAATGATGACATCTATGGCCAAGGTGGTAATGATACGATCGTGGGCGGCTTTGGCGCAGATATTTTGCGTGGCCAAGGTGGTAACGATATCATCACAGGGTCTGCGCTTTCTGACTTGATATTTGGTAATGATGGCAATGATTTTTTGAACGGCGGGTTTGGCCATGACCGTGTTAATGGCGGAGCCGGTGCAGACAAGTTTTATCATTTGGGAATTTTTGATCATGGGTCTGACTGGATTCAGGATTATTCCTACTTAGAAGGCGATACGTTGGTTTTCGGCCAAAGCGGAGCGTCCCTGAGCGATTTCCAGGTCAACTTTACTCATGCAGCTCTTGCTGCTGGTGAGCTAGATGTTGAAGAAGCATTTGTAATCTACAGGCCAACAGGTCAGATAATCTGGGCACTTGTTGATGGCGGTGGCGAGGCCGAAATTTTAATTACCCTTGGAGGGATTACTTACGACTTATTGGCGTAGTGTCCGAGGTGATACTTGGCAGATCTATCATATCTAAATATTCTTGATATTACCTCGTATTTGACTAAAGACTTATTAAATAGGAGTTGATAGTAATCATTGATTACCATCAACAGAAAGCTTTGCGGCTATCGCTAAAATTCGAACAAATAGAGACTTAGTTTAATATGAGCGCTATCGAAAAAATATTTAAGTTAGTAAAATTCTTATTCGTTTCGCCCTCAAGTTACGGATACATTCGGAAAATACAAAAAAGTGGATTGTTTGATAAGTCATTTTATCGAGAGACACAGCCCGACATGCATCCGCTTTATCGGATGTTTCCTATTCAACACTATGTCTCCGTTGGTGAAAAAATCAATTGCCCGCCTTCAGCTAAGTTCTCGCCGTTTGATTATCTGTCTTTGAATGATGATCTAGACCAATTTTCCGTACGGGCATTCGAGCATTATATTGATTTTGGCCAGTATGAAGATAGGTTGTCCAAAGCACTGATCTCTGCAGATGTTATCCATAGCATTTCTGCCCCCATTTTAAGAAAAGATGATAGCGACGCAAAGTTGGCGGATGTCGCAGTTCATGCCCACATATATTACGAAGAGCTTTGGCCAGAATTTCGTGAAAGGTTAGCGCAACTTGAGTTTGAATTCGATCTTTATGTTACAATAACGGCAACTGGTGACAGCCCATCGGAATTGATCGGCGAAATTAAAAAGATTTTCCCAACCGCATTCGTTAATTCAATGCCAAATATTGGGCGAGATATATTCCCATTTATTCACCTTGTTAATGCTGGATTATTTTCTCCTTACAAAGCTATTTGTAAAATTCACACGAAAAAATCACCGCATCGACAGGACGGTGACGCTTGGCGCAAGCATTTGATTGACGGCGTTTTGCCAGGTAAAGGCAGCCGTCGCATTTTGGACTCGTTCCTAAATAACAAAGATGTTGGCATCTTGGTGGCAGACGGCCAACACTTTGTGGATGAGAAGTGGTGGGGACCTAATAAAGGCCGGACGCAAGAGTTGTTGCATCGTGTCGAAGTCCCATGTGACTTCTCGAAGTTGTCGTTTCCGGCTGGCTCGATCTATTGGCTCAAACCAACAGTAATTTCTATGATTCAAGGAATGAAGCTAACGCAAAGGGATTTCCCTGAAGAAAAGGGTCAGGTTGATGGGACTTTAGCACATGCCTTCGAAAGGGCATTGGGTTATCTTTCAGCGGCGGCTGGACTTTCTATTGAACAAACAAGCACGATCCAGGATGCGCATGATGGCTCTTCAGGCCACATGCCGCCGAAATTTGTATCTGCTTTCTATCTTCCACAGTTTCACCCGACGGCGGAAAACGATGCTTGGTGGGGTGCGGGGTTTACGGAATGGAGAACGACCGTAAAGGCTGGTCCAAATTTTATGAACCACAATCAGCCACAGTTACCAACTGACCTTGGCTACTATGATCTGCGATTGCCAAAAACTTTAGGTAAGCAATATGAATTGGCTCAACAAGCAGGAATTGATGCATTTTGTGTTTATCATTACTGGTTTTCGGGTCAGAGAATTTTGGAAGAACCGATCAATAATTTACTTGATGATACGTCGATCCCGTTCTCGTTCTACTTATGCTGGGCCAACGAAAGTTGGAGGCGAAATTGGGATGGTTTGACGGGAACTGTTCTTTTGGATCAAACGTATGAAGATGGCTTCGAGACTGCGCTTGCACAAGATACCGCTCGGTATATGAAGGATGCCCGCTACCAACGACCAGATGGAAAACGCCCCCGTTTTGTGATCTATCGCGCTGATGATATGCCTGATCCTGTGCAGAATGTTTCTAGGTTGCGCGAAGCATGGCGCGAGCTAAATGTTGGCGAAGTAGAGTTGGGAGCAGTCTTATTCCACCAAAAAGGAGAGAACGAGTTTGATCCCGACATATTTGATTTCTGGGTAGAAATGCCGCCGCATGGCATGGTGGAAAGTAAAGATTATTTGTTTGGCGGGCCTGCGGGAAACTGTATGAGCGCCAGCGTCGTGTCGGGATTTAAAGGTTTGATTTATGATTACGCCAGTTTGCAAAAAAACAGCCAATCTATGGATTACCTAGCGAAACTTCCAAAAAATACAATTGCTGGAATTATGCCGTCTTGGGATAATACTGCGCGGCGAAATTTAAATGCTCACATTGCCTATGGCGCGGGCCCCGCACAGTTCCAAAACTGGTTGGGTACAATGATCGAAAATAGAGTGCCAAATTCTTATGGTAATGAAATTTTTATTAATGCGTGGAATGAGTGGGCAGAGAAAGCCGTTCTTGAGCCTAGCGATCAGTATGGCGATGCCTATTTACGCGTGTTGAAGGACAGGCTTTATTGAAACCTGAAAATCTGTTAAACGTAAGCGCTTGCTTAGTACACAAAAACACTTGAAATCTCGATTTTATAGTTGGGAACATATTTGGAATGAAATTTAGTAATGTCTAAGCTTATAATTCATGTGGGTACTCACAAAACCGCAACAACCTTCATTCAAGATACATTGGCACTGAATGCATATGTTCTCGCGCAAAATAACATTATTTTCCCAAAAGTGGGAAAATTTGCGGGCCATCACAGTTTGGTAACTGAGTGGGTGGAAATGGCCCCTGCGTATTCTCTAGAAGGTGGCTATGAAAAAGTGTGGAACAAGCTAATTGATAGCTATGCCAACACTGATAAAACTGTTGTTTTAAGTAGTGAAGAGTTCTCTCGTTTCAGCCCGACACATGTAGACATGCGGGAATTGCGAAAACGAGTGTCTGCATTTGATTCAGTTGAAATTGTCTGCACGTTGAAGGATCAAATGAAGTTTTTACAGTCGATTTACCTGGAAATTTCAAAACGACGCACACCGGCGTCTTTGATGAATTGGCTTGCCAATGCTCATCAAACCAATCTGGCGGATGGGTTGCTTCTTGACTATGATCGATTGTACGAGCATTTCTTAACGGGATTTAAACCCGAAGAAATCAAATTTTTATCCTTTGATCAGATTACTCGATCTTCGGGTGTTCTGAATACATTTCTAGAGGTTATTGGATATGAAGGTGACCGCGACGCTATTCAAGAAATAGAGAAGCCAGTCAATGTGTCAGGTGAGCCTTTATCCGTATGGATTTATAATATTATAAATGCTCCAAAACCCATTCAGCCAAGGATCATTGTTATGATCGAACGTGCGCTTTCCTCTCACCTACCATCTCATAAACCGCGATCGCTGTTTACAGAAATAGAAATTGAGAAAATGGCTGCCCAGTTTAACCCAGCAAATGAAAAGTTCGTAAAGCGAATTCGCCGTCAGCAACCAGAATTTAATTTACCTAGTATAAAGAAAGTTACTGATTCAGCATTCAGATCAGAGGTTAACCAATCTTTTTGGATCAAGTTATTACGTGAGCACTACTAACAAGAGGCAAGCCCCGCATAGCACTATTGTTGCTTCGCAGGTTTATTTCCTAGGGTAAGTTTGTTGTGCTGATTGATGGCCTGATCAATATTTTCGAAATGCCGAAGCTGACCGTTATTCAATAAAATTCCCGATGTGCAAAGCTTTCGAACTGTGGGCAAAGAGTGGGAAACTAAAATCGCGGATGAGTGCTTTAGCTTCTCTTTTAATACAACATCACATTTATGTTTAAAGTTCGAGTCCCCAACGGATGTTACTTCATCTATCAGGTATGTGTCGAAGGGAACCCCCATAGATACTCCAAAGGCCAGTCGTGAACGCATTCCTGAAGAATAGGTTCGTAAAGGCATATCAAAAAACTGGTCAAGCTCTGCAAAATCGCGTGTGTACTCAACCAGTTCATCGCTATCGATTCCATATATTCTGGCAATAAAGCGAACATTTTCAACGCCAGTAAGTTGGGGGTGGAAGCTTCCAGCAAACCCGATGGGCCACGAAACGGAACCCGAGCGAATGATTTCACCCTCATCATATTGAATGCTACCTGCTATCATTCCAAGCAACGTAGACTTCCCAACGCCGTTCCTGCCCAACAACGCGACACAACCTGTATCAGGAAAATCAAAGTCGATATTTTTGACGACCCATTTTCGTCCAGTTTTTGTAGAAAAACTTTTCGATAAATTACGTAAAGAAATCATCGTTAACGGCGATCGCGAAGGGAATAAAAGATAAGTATCAGCAAGGCCCAAAATAAGAAAAGCAACGTAAACATAATAAAGCTATTTTTCAGGCGCTCAGGATACAAAGACTTTTGGGCGAGTGTAGGTTCGATGTGAGCGGCAAGGTAAAGGCTTTGTCGCTGTGCTTTTTCCAAGGCTATATCATACGCCGTTAAGGCGCCAAGGTACTTCTCTTCAGCAAAAGAGCGCTCGACTTCTAATCGCTCAAAATCACCGACAAGAATCGAAAGTGTCCCTTGTCCTTCACCGTCATCACCAGCCAGTCGCGTGCGCTCGGCTTTGATCCTATTTTGAATTGTTTGAACCCGTAACTCCGCTTGATTAAGGCGCTGCTCATTATATTTATTTGAGCTTAGTATCAGGTCAAGTTCAATCATAGAGCTTGCCAATTGTGTTTCCAGTTGATTTACGATTCCCATTTGGCCCTGAAGATTTGCCCTTGGGTCAATGATTTGGGTTCTAGCCCTGAAATGAGACAAGTTCGTGCGCGCCGACTTCAATTGTTCTACGGCTTTGGCCAAATTAGATTTCGCGTGCTCCGTTGCATCATTGCGTGCAACAATATTCAATCTATTTATCAGATCGGTACTTTCAGAAAGAATAGTTTTGGAGATTTTCTGTGCGTCTTCTGGCGTAAATGCACGCGTATTGATTTCTGTAAGCCCCGTACCAGCATCGAAAGCAATAGAGATCATACTTAGCCAATAATCTCTAAGATCTTCGATGTAACCTGTTTTCTCAAAGTTATAGTATGGGTCGCCCTGCGCTTTAGAAAAGAGAGAAATCAAATCAATTTTCTTGTCTACGACGCTAACCATTTTCTGGCTTTGCACGAACTCAAATAATATGTCACCTGCCATCGAAGTGCTGGTTGTAGATTTTCCTAACCCACCTAAGATATCCAACGGAGACTCGAATTCTTCTGATCTTACTGTGAAAGACAGGGTTGAATTGAATTGATTTTTTGCGACCATAAACAAATAACCGGTTATGGTTATCGAGGGTATTAAAACTATCAGAACAAAGCTAAGAAAAATCAGAGAATGCCGCGTGCGCATTTTTGTTGGAGATGGCTCTTTAGGATTGGTTTGCTGGTTCATCACAAGACCTTTAGCGTGTAACACGCTGTTTCTTTTACTTTACTATCAGGGAAGTATGGGCATAAAAAGAAAAAAGTTGTATCCTAGAATAGAATTCATAGGAGTTTCTGTGTTGACAAAAAGCAAGCGAATGATGCGCCCTCATGGGTTTTTAAACCTGAGGGTGATTTTTGCTCTTATGATACGTGAAATAAATACGACTTATGGTCGATCGGTTGCTGGCTATTTGTGGGCATTCTTAGAGCCGATTGGCGCGATCACACTTTTATCGGTTGTTTTTTCAGCAGCTTTTCAAAGCCCTGCACTGGGTAATAGTTTTTCATTGTTTTACGCGACGGGCTACCTGCCTTTCATGTTTTACCTCGCAGTTACATCGAATATTGCGCTATCAATTAGATTCAATAAACCTCTGCTTTTTTACCCTAGAGTTACCTATCTAGACTCTATCTTTGCGCGCCTTTTCCTTACGGTCTTCACGCATATAGTAGTGTTTTCCGTAATTATTTGCGGCATTCTTGTGTTAGAGGATACGCGCAGCGAAATTCAGATAGAGTATATATATTCAGCTTTCAGCATGAGCGCAGCAATTGGCTTTGGAATAGGAACATTCAATTGCTTTTTGTTCGAAATATCGCCAGGTTGGAAGCAAGTTTGGTCGATACTTACACGACCTATGTTCATCTTATCGTGTATATTCTTTACGGTTGAATCGGTTCCCGATCCATTCAGAACGCTGCTACTTTATAATCCTTTAGTTCATATCGTTAGTGAAATGCGCAAAGGTTTTTATCCGTACTATGACGGCGTATATATTTCGCACATGTATGTATATTTTCTTTCGCTCGGGCTGGCGGTCTTGGGATTATTTTTCCTAAAGCGCCATAACCGAAATCTATTAGAACTGTGATGTGGAATTAAAAGTCATAGTAAAGAAATGGTTTGCATACTTTTAACATTGTTTCGATCTGGATTTACGAAGATATCCAGATCGAAACAATAAACTGGTCTAACTGTTAATGATCTTTACTCTAAGTTCTTCAGCCAGATGTCTTAATGGCTGTGACAACTTCATCTGAATGCCATTTTCGGCAGACGTTTGAAATTTACCAAAGAACAAGTATAAACTGTCTAATGCAGCGTTGTTCTGTGAGTTATTGTCAAATCTGGTGTTTGAGGATTGTTGGTCATGCGGCGATCTGATCTTGTTTTGTGGTTTCGATTCCGTCTTTGAATGTGACGCCAGTGATAACTTTGGCGAGGTAATCAAAGCCGCATCGGCTCATACCCGACTAGCTATTATCAAAAAATTCTCGTCCTAGTTTGAGTGCAAGCGAATTTTGCCTGTCCGGCATGCGCCTTAACTGTTGAAAACCGATGCATAAGTCAGGGTTTCATCCACGTTCAAAATTTGATAAGTTATATCCACGGTATGTAACGTGTTTTGGTGGGAATCGTTCTGATCATAAGTAAGCTAGCGGTTGATAAAGAACCTATTACATGCTTACAAATAACGTGCTTTATGCACTATATATTTGGCATGTGGCTTTTGTACTAAAAATCAATTGCGCGGCCTATACCAAAGTAACCAAAACGATGGACAATAGTAATGCAGCCCAAACGAATTTTAGTGACAGGCGGCTGCGGCTTCATTGGCAAGCACTTGGTTGATCGTCTGTTAGACCATAGTCACAACGTCGTTGTTTTGGACATTGTAGAACCAGAAACAGTTCACCAAAATTTGCAATACATCTCGGGCAGTTTTTTGGACGCCAAAATGGTTGCCCAGGCAACCAAAGGTGCAAATGTTCTATTTCATTTGGCTGCAACAAAGTTTCCTCAAGAAGCAAACAAAGAACCCATCCTTGATATATCTGAAAACATAATTGGATCGGCGCAATTATTTCAGTCGGCCCTAGAATGCGGCGTAGAGCGTGCAATCTTCTGTTCTTCCGGCGGTACAATCTATGGTGAAACAAATGACACACCGATCCGCGAAAACCAACCAACCAAGCCTATCGCGGCGTATGGGGTTTCTAAATTAGCGATCGAAAATTACCTCAGCTTCTTTGGTCGACAGGGTGATATGAAAACCGTATCGCTACGCGTCGCAAACCCGTATGGCCCAAAGCAAAATGTGAGAGATGTTGCAAATGCGCAGAATGCTCAAGGTGCACTGACCACATTTTGCAACAAGGCGATCTTGGGCCAGCAAATCGAAATCTGGGGTGATGGACTTGTTGAACGTGACTATGTTTTTATCAGTGATGTGATCGACGCCTTTATGGCCAGTCTGGACGCGAATTTGGACGGCCATCCGATAAATATTGGGTCGGGTTTAGGCGTATCATTGAACACGATTTTGTCTGAAATCAACCACGTTTGGGGGGCAAAGTTGGATGTGAAATACCTGCCGGGTCGGGAGTTTGATGTGTCGAAAAATTACTTGGATATCAACCGTGCTGCACATTTGTTAAATTGGACGCCACGCACGGCACTTCGTCATGGAATCGCGCTAACATTGGAACACTTGCGCTTACACAGTTGAACTAAGCCTCCCAACGAACTGTACACATTCTCTGTGTGCTGTGCAGTGAAGAACGGATAAGATTTTATTGGCTCATATTTGGGATCAATTCGCCCGATGCCATATTAGAAATGAGCGTGTTTGAATGACCGTGACAGCCCAATCTATCAAACGTTGTTAGAATTGTTGGGATATGAGTTGGAAAACAATCAGGCGAATATTGGCGTTTCAATCGTGTCCGACAAGGAATCAATGACCCAAAAGTTTGTTGAGGCTGTAGAAGTGAAGAAGCGTTTCTATTCAAACCATGCACTGGGTGATTTTTTGCGGGACATAATAGCTTATCCTTAAAGCATTGCACAAGTGACCCTGACCTTTCAATGCTTGCCAGTGTGCTGTGCGCGCCATAAACAATATAGATGAATTCTGTAACTGACATCGAACAACAATTGCATCGCCATTTAGTGGCCGATGGACTGATTTCTGACGATACAATTTGGCACCCGCAAACGGGTGGGCGCACCAACAAAGTGTGGCGCCTGACGGGTGCGTCGGATTTGATTTGCAAATTGTATTTAGATGCATCTGCGAACCCATTGTATGCGAATACGCCGCTGGCGGAATACGAATGCCTGCGTGCATTGGCGGGTGAAAATGTTGCGCCTGATGCGCATGGGTTTGTTGAAACACCATTTGGTGTGGTGTTGTTGTACCATTACATTGCGGGTCAGCTCTGGGATGGTGATGTGTTGGCCGTGGCCGATTTGTTGCATCGCGTTCATGGATTAAGCCCGTCCATAGGCTTGCGCGTTTTGCCCGATGATGCGCCATCTGTGGTGGCACAGGGATTGGATATTTTAGACAAAGTAAAGGGCGGGCTGGGCGATGAATTACGTGCCGTGCGCCCAGATGTGTACATTGAACCGGCCGCACCCGTTTTGATCCATACGGATGTGGTTGCGGGCAATTTGATAAACGGCGCCGACGGGTTGCGGTTGATTGACTGGCAATGCCCTGCCTTGGGTGATCCGTTGGTGGATGTGGCGATGTTTTTGTCGCCAGCCATGCATTTCATTTATGGCACTGCGCCGTTGACGGCGGATGGCAAGGCTGCGTTTTTAAATGCAATTAATCCCGCGTTACGCGCGCGTTATGAATGTGCGGGGGCGTTGTACCATTGGCGGATGGCGGCGTATTGCTTGTGGCGATTTGACCAAGGGATTGCAGATTATAAACAGGCCGCATTATTGGAAACGGTGCTGTTAAAGTAATCCCAGCGCGTAGACACCGATCAAAGCCACGGTGCCACCAAGCCCTGCATATAATGCTTTATGACGAAGGTTGCGCGATTTTGTTTTGGGTGGTTGGGGCGCTTGGGCGTTCAACATGCCCTCGATCATTTGGGGAAGCTTGGGGCCAAAGCGTGACAGAACCATCGCCGTTTTCATCAGATCACGCGCAAACGCACGCGGCCCAAGATTTTCTTTTATATAGGCTTCGACCTCTGGGCGGGCGGCGTCCCAGATATCCAATGAAACAGGATCGATGGACCGCGCCACACCTTCGACAACGACCATGGTGCGTTGAAGCAAGATCAGCTCTGTGCGGGTTTCCATGCCGAAGCGTTCGGTGACATCAAATAGATGCGACAGCAAACGCGCCATAGAGATATCTTCGGCGGAATGGCCAAAGATGGGCTCGCCTACGGCACGCAATGCTTGGGCAAACTCGTCGACATCTTGGTCGGCGGGAATATATCCTGCTTCGAAATGTACTTCGGCAACGCGGCGGTAATCCTTGCGGATAAAGCCCATTAAAATTTCGGCGTAAACACGACGCGTATATTCATCGATACGGCCCATAATGCCAAAATCAAATGCAACCAATTCGCCATTGGCATTTAATTTTAAATTACCTTGATGCATGTCGCCGTGGAAAAACCCATCACGCAATGCATGACGCAAGAACATCGACAAAATACGGGTTGCAAGCTCGTGCATATCCGTACCGGCGGCACGCAACGCATCCACATCAGCCAAAGGAATTCCATCTACCCAATCCAAGGTCATAACCTTGCGACCTGAATATTCCCAATGAACATGCGGTATCGACAACAGCGCATCATCCGCTGTGTTAGCCTCAAATTCAGACGCGGCGGATGCTTCAAGCCGTAAATCTAATTCGCCGCGTACAATAGAATCGAAATGCTTGATCACTTCGTTTGGGTGTAGGCGGCGCGATCGTGGCGACAGACGCTCGATCATGCCGGCGGCAAAATAAAACGCGTCGATATCTTTACGGAATGCCTTTTCGATACCGGGGCGCAAAACTTTGATTGCAACTTTTTGACCGGTACTTTTTAGACGCGCTTGATGCACCTGTGCAATAGATGCGGCGGCGATGGGTTCGGAAATATCATCGAATAATGTATCAACAGATTGGCCTAAATCGGCTTCGATTTCCTTGATTGCAATTGCACGATCAAAGGGGGGTAAGCTTTCTTGTAAAACACGTAGCTGTTGTGCCAATTCATGGCCAACCACATCGGGGCGTGTCGATAGAATTTGACCAAACTTAATATACGCAGGCCCCAACGCAGTGATTGCGCGTACAATAGGCGGGTATTGTGGGTCGCCCTTTAGCCCCAAGAATTTAAACGGCCAGCCCAGAACACGCGCTGTCAACTTGACCATCGGTGGCAAGTCCAACTTGTCCATCACAACGTCCATAGCGCCTGTGCGTTCGAACGTGGCACCTGTACGGATTAATCGCCAAATATTATGTGGCCCACGCATTTAGATTTTCCACCCAGAATGCAAACAGGCGATGCCCATCGTCATGTTTCGGTATTTCGCATTGGCAAAACCTGCCTTGCGCACCATGCCCAAAAACGTTTCTTGGTCTGGGAATTTGCGAATGCTTTCAACCAAATACTGATAACTGTCAGCATCATTGGCGATCAATTTTCCCATCGGCGGAATCACATTAAATGAATACCGATCATACGCCCATTGCATTGCGGGATTTGGAATTTGACTAAACTCCAAAACCATCAATCGACCACCTGGGCGTAAAACGCGGTACGCTTCGTTTAGCGCTTCTTGGGGGCGGGTGACATTACGGATGCCAAATGAAATCGTGTAAACATCAAACGAGTTGTCCTCGAATGGTAACGCCATGGCATCACCACATACCCAATCCAAATGATCAGACAAATCTTCGGCTTCGGCGCGGGTTTTGCCAGCATCCAACATGCCTTGGGTCATGTCAAAAACGGTCGCATGTGCAGACGGCGCGCGTTCAAGGAAACGAAACGATATGTCACCGGTACCACCGGCCACATCCAACAGCTTTTGGTTATCGCGCGGGGACAACCAGTCCATCATCGCAGCCTTCCAGATGCGGTGGATTCCCATGGACATAACATCATTCATTACATCGTATTTCGAGGCCACAGATGAAAACACGCCGCGCACCATGCCCGCTTTGTCTTTCTCGTCGACCTCTTTGAAACCGAAATGCGTTTTGCTGTTTTGTTTCGCCATTGTTTACGTCCTGAATTTGCCGCCCTTATAGGCCGAATCTTCGACGGGGGGAATGCGTCACCTTCACGGATATAATTTTATTCACATTTTGGAAATAATCCCTCGAAAATAGGTCGAATTTTTACTAAGCTGTCGCGAAATCATCGGGGGACGATTGAAAGATGAGTAAGAAAATAAAATTGCTAATGTTATTGGCAAACATATTACTCCTAATATTGATCTGTTTTTTTGTGGTAAAGGCTGTGAATGGCCGTGCGTCTGAAATCGCAGCTGTGCGCATGACGAAAACCTGTCAACACATTGTAACGCAAATGAATGCCCAAAACATGACGCTTGCTGATGCGGCGAATTATGCGTCCCAACAGGGCACAGTTGGTGACTATTCACCTACCGTTAAGGTGTTCAACGGCGCAGAAGGCGTGATTTTGGAAACGAATGACCCATCTATTATGGTTAACATCTTGGAAAAGAAAGAAACCGAGTTCGCCCGTGTAAATTGCAGTAAACTGGCGCGAAACTAGTTGCCCGAGCTTCCAGAAGTCGAAACGGTCCGACGTGGATTAGAACCCGTCATGACGGGCGCTGTCATCACGCGTGCTGACATTCGCCGCCCGGATTTACGCTGGCCATTCCCTGATAACATGGCGACGCGCCTGACTGGTGCGACTGTGTTGCGTTTGCGCAGGCGTTCCAAATATATTCTTTGCGATTTGGACACGGGCGAAACGCTGTTGATCCATCTGGGCATGTCGGGTCGCATGATCATTACCCCATTAACGGGGGATCGCGGTGACATGCTTGGCGAATTCCACAAATTTCATACGGCCCCCGAAAAACACGACCATGTTGTTCTGGATATGGCGGATGGCACGCGGATCACATTTAATGATACCCGCCGCTTTGGCGCGATGGATTTGATTTCAACGGACGCACTCGACGCACATAAGCTGATTGCGCATCTGGGCCCTGAACCCTTGGGTAATGGATTCGATTCGACTTATTTGGCGCAAAAACTGGACGGTAAAAAGTCACCAATCAAATCGGCACTGCTAGATCAACGTGTCGTTTCGGGCTTGGGCAACATTTATGTGTGCGAATCCCTGTGGCGTGCGGGCATCAGTCCGACACGATTGTCGGGTGAAATTGACCAACCGATTCTTGATAAACTGGTCCCAATCATCCGCGACGTCCTAACCGAAGCCATTGCCGCCGGCGGGTCCTCCTTAAAAGATCATCGTCAAACCAATGGTGATTTGGGTTATTTTCAACACTCTTTCGCTGCATATGGGCGTGAAAGCGAAAAATGCCGGACCTTAAATTGCACAGGTTCAATTAAAAGAATCGTTCAGGCTGGACGTTCCACCTTCTTTTGCGCTAAATGCCAGAACTAAGGGAAATGTCGTGCATAAAGGTGCGTTTGCCCCGTTGACTATCAATTGGATCGGCCCTATACGGCGGCTTCATCTTTCGCATTCGACAAGATCAGGAAATTATCATGGCTAATACGCCCCAAGCAAAAAAACGCGCACGTCAAACAGAACGTCGCACAGAAGTAAACAAAGCACGCCGCTCGCGTATCCGCACATTCTTGCGTAAAACAGAAGAAGCGATCGAAAGCGGCGACCAAGCTGTAGCAAAAGAAGCATTCAAATCAGCACAGCCTGAATTGATGCGCGGTGTTACCAAGGGTATCTACCACAAAAACACAGTGGCACGTAAATTGTCACGCCTTACGAAACGTATCAAAGGCCTAACAGCTTAATACTTTCTAAGTACATGAATTTAAAAGCGAGGCCTTGTGCCTCGTTTTTTTATGTCTGATTTTTGAGTGACTTAGCGTCGTTCCTAATTTGTTCCCGTTGTTGGAATCACTCCCTATCCCTAAGTTATCCACACACCGAGTCGGCGACATCTGCCTTGGCTAATTCACATCGTGAAAGATTTGCGCATTTGGCACGCCGCCTGATGCCGCACACCTGTTTCCAGTAAAATTTATAATAAATTCAATACGTTGCACGAAAAAGCAACCTGTTCCGATTCTTTTCGTGTCAACAATGAAGATACGTTGAAATGCACATCCGCCTAGGCCAAAGTCATTTGAGTGATTCAGGGTCAATTTTAAGGGGGGAATAATCATGACAACGATCATCGACGAAAACCCGAATGAAACGTGGGCTGGACTTGCTGAAAAAACTGACGCGATCTTGGTCGACGTCAGAACGAATGCAGAATGGTCATTTGTCGGAATTCCGGATCTGGCGTCGCTGAATAAACAAGCGATGCTGATTGAATGGAAACAATTTCCCACAATGGCTCAGAATAATTCGTTTGCATCACAGTTGATGGATAATCTGAACGGCACTGCGCCTTCGGATGTTTATTTCCTGTGTCGTTCAGGTGTGCGATCACTTGCGGCGGCCGCTTTGATGTCAGACGTGTTCGCGGCTCAAGGGTGGTCAGTGAATTGTATCAATGTGTCCGAAGGATTCGAAGGCGATGTCGATCCAAACGGTCATCGGGGAATTATAAACGGCTGGAAAGCCCAAGGTTTAGCTTGGCGTCAGTCCTAATAGATATGGAATAAAAGTTTATGGGTACGGAAATTTGGCCAATCATTAAGTTGGCCCTAAGGAAGATTGTTGGTGAAGCTGCCTTTACCAACTGGATCAATCCCTTAGAATTAACATCAATGGATGGTGCAACGGCGCAATTTTCTGCGCCGACTAAATTCATTGGCGATTGGGTTGCGCGCAATTATGGCGATGCGATCAAAATCGAATTTGCAAAACAAGGCGTTAATGTGGGTCGTCTGACGTTCGTAACAGGCGCGGTTGCCAAGCCCATTGCACCAACGCCAACGACGCAGACATCTGCGCAACGCACAACAACAGGGTCAACTGATCTTCCGGGTGCCTCGTTGGACCCACGTTTCACATTTGGCAACTTTGTTGTGGGTAAACCAAATGAATTGGCCCACGCTGCTGCACGCCGCGTCGCCGAAGGTGGCGAAGTATCATTTAATCCATTGTTTCTGCACGGTGGTGTTGGCTTGGGCAAAACCCACCTTATGCATTCCATCGCATGGGAAATTAAACGCCGCGATCCAGAAGCGCGTGTGCTGTACCTCTCGGCGGAACAATTTATGTACCGCTTTGTTCAGGCATTACGATTCAAAGACACCATCAGCTTTAAGGAAATGTTTCGTTCGGTTGATGTGTTAATGGTTGATGATGTGCAATTCATCGCTGGCAAAACATCGACCCAAGAAGAGTTTTTCCACACTTTCAACGCTTTGATCGATCAGGGTAAACAGGTAATCATTTCGGGGGATCGCGCCCCCAGTGACATGGAACACCTCGAAGATCGCATTAAATCACGCCTGCAATGGGGCTTGGTTGTGGACGTACATCCAACAGATTACGAACTGCGCCTTGGCATCTTGCAATCAAAACAAGAAGTCCAAGCACGCCATAATCCACGCGTTGAAATGTCGCCGGGTGTGTTGGAATTCATGGCGCATCGCATTTCGTCAAATGTGCGCGTCCTCGAAGGCGCATTAACACGCTTGTACGCATTCGGATCGTTGGTTGGTCGCCCAATCACGTTGGAAATGGCCCAAGAAAGCCTGTCTGACATCCTACGCGCTACAGATCGCAAAGTCACAATCGACGAGATCATCCGCAAGGTAACAGATCACTACGGTGTAAACCTGACGGATATGTTGTCAGCACGCCGCACACGTTCCATTGCACGCCCTCGTCAGGTGGCGATGTTCTTGGCCAAAAAGCTAACATCAAAATCTTTGCCAGAAATCGGCCGTTGTTTTGGTAAGCGTGACCATACAACGGTCATCCACGCGGTCAAAAAGATCGAGGAACTTCAATCCATCGACAACCAGATTGCGAAAGACGTCGAAGTTCTACGTCGGATGCTTGAAGGTTAATTGGCGCTAACAGACCATTGCATGGCGGGTTAAATCCATCGCCATGCAAAAAACAGTCTACGCTCGCCACATGAGCCATTCGATCACCCCTACCAAAGACCGTATCGGTTTTGCAATTCTGTTAATGTTGTGCGCAACATTTCTGATCGCGCTACAAGAGGCACTGATCAAATTCAGCACAGCGGAATTGACCGTCTGGCAAATTTTTACCATTCGTGGGTTTTTCACGATCCCACTCTTTCTTGCAATGGCATGGCCGGCACGTCAGGTTAGTGCAACATGGCGCGATGCCTTTCACAAATGGCCGATGGCGCGTGCCGCCTGTATGACCGTAATGTTAGTATCCGTTTACGCTGGCATACCATTCACACCCTTGGCGACAATTGTGGCGGGCGTTTACACCGCGCCAATATTCGTCGCATTGATCAGCGCATATTTCATGAACGAACCCGTTGGATGGCGTGGATGGTTGGGTGTTGTACTTGGGTTTTTGGGCGTTCTCTTTATTGTTCAACCCGACAGTGACAGCTTTTCATATATAACAATATTGCCGATAATCGGTGGTGTTTTCTATGCGCTACAGGCAATCATCACGCGCACCAAATGCCGCAATATTTCGCCGCTCACGCTCTCGCTGTCACTGACACTTTTTACCTTGGCGCTGGGCCTGATTGGCACGATCATAATTGTGGTTATAAACCCGATTACCGAATTTCCATTTCTCACAAACCAGTGGTTCGCCATGTCACCACGCACGTGGATAATTATCACAGCGTTGGTGGTGTTAATGGCTGCAATTGGAATCGTCATGCCAATGGCCTATCAAAACGGCCCCGCCACAATCATCGCTACATTTGATTATTGTTTCTTGGTTTGGGCGATCATTCTGGGTATCGCTTTATTTGGGGATTACCCGAACACGGCATCAATTCTTGGCATGGTTCTGATCGTCGCGGCGGGCGTGTTAATCAGCCGCAAATAGCCACTTGCTCTTGACCCCACCTTAAAACCATTGAAATGTGTTTTTAAGTTGAAATTACACGCAAATTACGTCACTTTAACAGTCCGACGTAAAGGGGATCAGGGTTATGAAAGTCAGCATTGAACGCAGCGCACTATTAAAAGCGATGTCACAAGCACAATCTGTTGTGGAACGCCGCAACACGATCCCAATCCTTGCCAACGTATTGATCGAGGCTGAAGGCAACGAAGTCGCATTCCGCGCAACCGATCTAGACATTGAAGTGGTCTACAAAGTTTCAGGAATGGTTGAGCGAGCAGGCGCCACAACAGTTGGCGCGCATACTTTGCACGAAATCGTTCGCAAACTGCCTGACGGCGCGATGGTTGAACTCTCAGATGATGGTACCGCGAATCGTCTGGACGTTGTCGCAGGTCGCTCCAGTTTCTCGTTGGCTACACTGCCACGCGAAGATTTCCCTGTCATGGCCACATCAGAATACGCCTGTAACTTTGCCGCCAACGCCGAAGTTTTACGCCGTTTATTCGATAAATCTAAATTTGCCATCTCTACCGAAGAAACCCGTTACTACCTTAACGGTGTCTACATGCACACTTCAGACGGCGAAAACGGCAAAGTGCTACGTTGCGTTGCGACAGATGGGCACCGTTTGGCACGTATCGATGCAGAACTGCCCGAAGGCGGCGAAACATTGCCAGGCGTAATTGTACCGCGCAAAACGGTTGGTGAATTACGCAAACTGCTGGATGTAGACGAAATGAAAATCGCCGTTTCCGTATCTGAAACCAAAATCCGTTTCGCGACACCTGAAATCGTTTTGACATCCAAGGTCATCGATGGTTCATTCCCCGATTACACGCGCGTAATTCCCCAAGGCAACACACGCCGTCTTGAAGTGGACGCATCTGAATTCGCCCAAGCAGTTGATCGTGTATCTACGGTATCATCTGAACGTTCACGTGCAGTGAAACTCACATTGGACGAAGACCGCCTCATTTTATCCGTCAACGCACCAGACAGCGGCGCTGCCGAAGAAGAGCTTGTCGTGGCTTACGCAGACGAACGTCTCGAAATCGGGTTCAACGCGAAATACTTGTTGGAAATCGCAGGTCAGGTCGATCGGGAGAACGCTGTGTTTTTGTTTAACTCATCAGGCGACCCAACCTTGATGCGCGAAGGCAATGATGACAGCGCGGTTTACGTTGTCATGCCGATGCGGGTATAACATTTGCCCCGTCTTGCGGTAACTAAACTCAAGCTCTCGCATTTTAGATCTCATAAACAGGCGCGCGTCGAAACCGACGGGCGTCCGATTACTTTGTATGGTGCGAACGGTGCCGGTAAAACCAACATACTCGAAGCATTGTCATTGCTTTCGCCGGGCCGTGGCCTGCGCCGTGCGCGCGTTGATGAAATGGCACGCGCGCCTGAAAACCTTGGTTGGAAAGTCACTGCAACACTCCAATCCTTGGGTCAAATTCACGAAGTTGAAACAACATACACAGGCGAAGGTTCTCGCACTGTGCGTATCGATGGGAAAACTGCCACACAAACGGCGTTGGGCCGCATTGCCCGCGTTGTTTGGCTTGTTCCTGTAATGGATCGTCTGTGGGTCGAAGGTGCCGAGGGTCGGCGTCGTTTTCTTGACCGCCTTGCCATGAGTTTCGAGCCTTCTCATGCCGATCATGCTTTGGCTTATGAACGCGCCATGCGGGAGCGCAATCGGATGCTAAAGGATGGGATCACCGATCCGTCATGGTACGGAGCCGTTGAAAAACAAATGGCAGACGCGGGCGCACATATCGAACGCAACCGTCTACACACAATTGAACGCATCGCACAGGCCCAAGCAGACGCAGAAACCGCGTTTCCGTCCGCTGACCTTACATTGATCGGTGCGAACGGCGGCGACATCATCATTGATGATCTGGCTGACGCATTCGCACAAAACCGTCGCATCGACATGGCGGCAGGGCGCACCTTGCTTGGCCCTCATCGCGACGATCTCCAAGGTATTTATGTCGCCAAAGGCACCCCTGCAAAACTGTGTTCTACTGGTGAACAAAAGGCGTTGCTGGTCAGTCTGATTTTGGCAAATGGTCGCGCACTCTCTCAAGATTTCGGCGCAGCACCAATCTTGTTGTTGGACGAAGTTTCCGCCCATTTAGATGCAGAACGCCGCGATGCCCTGTACAATGAAATTGTCGCCCTTGGGGCGCAGGCATGGATGACAGGCACGGGCGCCGAATTATTTGACACTTTGGGCGATCGCGCGCAACATTTAGAAATCAGCGAAGCACAAACTGGATCACTCATTATGGCAGGTCAATCATGAACCCCCAACGTATTACAATGGTCACTCTGGCCGTCAAAGACCTTGAAAAATCGCGTGCATTTTACGAGGCCCTTGGATTTGAAGAAGCAGAAGGCGGCAACGAAAAAATCGCATTTTATAAAATGAACGGTCAATTTTTCAGCCTCTATTCGCGCGATGCATTGTCCCAAGATTTGTGCATGCCAATCCACGGCCGCAGCACGGGCACCGCGACACTGGCCACAAACTACGACAGCCAAGCGGCGGTTGATGCGGCTTACGTAACCGCGATGGACGCAGGCGCAATCTGCGTCACAAAACCAAACGAGGTTTTCTGGGGTGGCTACAGTGGAAACTAGACTGATCCCGATGGGCATCTTTGGGAAATTGCCCATAATCCGTTTTGGAACTTTGATGCAGACGGCAACATCGTCGGTGATACTTAAGCGTCGCGATTCGGCTGTAAACTGTCTGCAAAAATACAGACTGTTTACAGCTGATTTGCAGACAAATTAAAACAGCAAAATCTTGCCTTGCCCGAAACGTTTACCGAACCGAACACCACTTCATTTAGCGACTTGCCAAGCATAAAAAATTACGCAACACTAACTGATGACAATCACAATTACCGAACTCGCGCTTTATGCCGGCGCCCTGTTTATTCTGTTCATGACACCAGGGCCTGTCTGGGTCGCGGTGATCGCTCGCGCGGTATCGGGTGGGTTCAAGTCAGCGGTACCTTTGGCTTTTGGTGTCGCGTTGGGCGACATACTGTGGCCATTGGTGGCGCTTTTGGGTGTCTCGTATTTAGTTTCTATCTACGCCGATATCTTGATCGTTTTTCGCTACGCTGCGGCGTTTCTTTTGTGCCTTATGGGCGCGGCTTTGATGCGTTGGCCTGATAAAGTTTTATCGGAAAACTCCACCTTCACGCGGCCAGGGATGTGGGCTGGGTTTATCGCTGGGTTCGCGGCTGTGATCGCCAATCCAAAGGCCAGCTTATTCTACATGACACTGTTGCCCAGCTTCTTTGATTTCAACACATTGACCCGTGCAGATATGATCGCAATTTGCGCGCTTTCATTTGTTGTTCCGATGGCTGGAAACCTCATACTTGCCAGCTTTGTGGATCAAATGCGCCGCTTCTTGGCATCGCCTGACGCAGTGCGGAAAACCAACATTTGGGCAGGTGTTGCGCTGATTTGCGTTGGGCTGATTATCGCCGCAACTTAGCGCAAAATCGTGTGGTATGGGGTGACATTGCCCGCAAAATCGGCTATGTTTTCGACATAACAGTGGGAATAAAACCGATGTCAGACGATCAGCAACAACCAGAAGAATACGGCGCTAATTCTATCAAAGTTCTCAAGGGCTTAGAGGCAGTGCGCAAACGTCCTGGCATGTACATCGGTGACACCGATGACGGCTCTGGCTTGCATCACATGGTTTACGAAGTCGTGGATAACGGGATCGACGAGGCATTGGCAAAACACGCCGATTTCGTTTCAGTCGTAATTCATGCTGACGACAGTGTTTCGGTGCGTGATAATGGCCGGGGCATCCCCGTCGGCATCCACGAAGAAGAGGGCGTTTCCGCCGCCGAGGTTATCATGACCCAGCTGCACGCAGGTGGTAAGTTCGACAGTAACTCATACAAGGTTTCTGGCGGTCTGCACGGCGTTGGCGTTTCTGTTGTAAATGCATTGTCCGACTGGCTGGAGCTTAAAATCTGGCGCGACGACAAGGTGCATGTCGCACGGTTCGAGAATGGTGATACTGTCAAGCACCTAGAGGTCATTGGTGACGCCGTTGGTGAAACTGGAACCGAGGTTCGATTTATGGCTTCGCTGGATACATTTTCGAACCGAGATTTTGTTTTCAAGACACTTGAAAATCGCCTGCGTGAATTGGCGTTTTTGAACTCTGGGGTCAAAATAATTTTGCGCGACGAGCGCCCAACGGATCATTTGGAAACGGAATTATTTTACGATGGCGGTGTTAAAGAATTCGTTCGCTTCTTGGATCGCTCAAAATCATCAGTTATCGAAGAGCCAATTTACATCGTTGGTGAAAAAGATGACATCACCGTGGAATGCGCAATGTGGTGGAATGACAGCTATCATGAAAATGTTCTGCCGTTCACGAACAACATCCCACAACGAGACGGCGGTACGCACATCGCAGGTTTCCGTGGTGCGTTAACGCGCACAATCAACAGCTATGCCGCGTCATCTGGTATCGCGAAAAAGGAAAAAATTTCGTTCACTGGCGACGATGCCCGCGAAGGTTTGACATGTGTTTTGTCAGTCAAAGTACCCGATCCAAAATTCAGCTCACAAACTAAAGATAAGTTAGTTTCATCCGAAGTTCGCCCAGTTGTCGAAAGTCTGATGAACGAAAAGCTGTCTGAATGGTTCGAGGAAAATCCAGTCCACGCCAAACAGATTGTCAGCAAAATCCTAGAGGCCGCATTTGCCCGCGAGGCAGCGCGCAAGGCACGTGATTTGACCCGTCGCAAAACTGCATTTGGCGGCTCCTCTTTGCCAGGAAAATTGGCCGACTGTCAGCAAAAAGATCCTGCCCTGTCCGAAATATTTATCGTGGAAGGGGACTCGGCTGGTGGGTCAGCCAAGCAAGGTCGTTCACGCGAAAATCAAGCGGTTCTACCCTTGCGTGGTAAGATTTTGAACATCGAGCGCGCGCGCTTTGATAAGATGCTAACGTCCGAACAAATCACAAACCTGATCACCGCTCTTGGTACGGGTATTGGTCGCGATGAATTCGATATCAAAAAACTGCGTTACCACAAGGTCGTCATTATGACCGATGCGGATGTTGATGGTGCACACATTCGTACGTTATTGCTGACCTTCTTCTTTCGCCAAATGCCAGAACTAATCGAAGGCGGGTACCTGTATATTGCTCAACCGCCGTTGTACAAGGTGGCGCGTGGTAAATCCGAAGTGTACCTAAAAGATCAGGTGTCATTGGATGATTATCTGGCCGAACAAGGGGTCGAAGGCGCAACACTGACCTTAGGCAATGGCTCTACCATGGCGGGCCCTGATTTGGCGCGTGTGGTTGCAGAGGCGCGTCAAACACGGACAATCCTAAATGCATTCCCAACGCATTACAGCCACCATATTCTGGAACAGGCCGCAATTGCGAACGCGCTGAACTTTGAACAGGTTATGTCAGGCCCGCAGATCGCGGCAGATGCGGTTGCAAGGCGGCTTGATTTGGTCGCAACGGAATACGAACGTGGTTGGAATGGCCGACCGACCCAAGACGACGGATTGCGGTTTAGCCGCATCCTGCGTGGTGTTGAAGAAGTGCGTACATTGGATGGAAAATGTCTTAAATCTGGTGAAGCCCGTAAATTGTCCAGTATGTCTGACAGCTTACAAGAGGTGTACGCAGAACCTGCAAAATTCAGCCGTCGCGACAAAACAACGATCATCAATGCGCCATCTGATTTGTTAGATATCGTGAATGCCGAGGGTGAAAAAGGCCTTAGCTTGCAACGTTACAAGGGGCTTGGCGAGATGAACCCAAGCCAGCTGTGGGAAACAACATTGGATCCAGAAGCGCGCATCTTCTTGCAGGTTAAGGTCAATGATTTGGCCGATGCGGACGATCTGTTTACGAAATTGATGGGCGATGTGGTTGAACCACGCCGTGAATTCATTCAGCAAAATGCACTGTCTGTTGAAAACTTGGATTTCTAAGCGAAACCCGCGGTTCTAGATTTTTCTCTTGTCCGCATGCGCAATCCTTTGCGCATGCAGAGCCACCGTTGGAGGAGCATAAAATGAGCGATTTCACATTCAATACCACACCGTCCATCCACAACAAATTGGGCAGCGTGAAAAGGTTAGGCGAGGTCATTTCGTCAATGCCATTTGCGACCGGAAAAAACGCGATCCTATTCGTCACGGATCCGGGCGTAATGAAACTTGGCCTTGCTGATACTGCTATTCAAAGCGTGGAAGATGCAGGATTTAAGGTACGTGTTTTTGATGGAGTGGAGGCTGATCCAAAAGCAGTGACAATTTTGAATGCTGTTGAAATCGCCATCGAACACAAGGCTCAATGCGTTGTTGGGTTTGGTGGCGGCAGTTCGATGGACGTCGCCAAACTTATCGCATTGCTCGCGGTGTCTGATCAAAAGCTGGATGATATTTTTGGAGTGAACCAAGCGGTTGGCGAACGTTTACCACTTGTCCTAGTCCCAACGACCGCGGGCACAGGGTCTGAGGTGACGCCAATTTCGATTGTAACAACGGGAACAGAAGAAAAGAAAGGTGTAGTGACACCGATCATTCTGCCCGACATTGCTGTTCTAGACGCCGAGCTTACGATTGGGTTGCCAGCGCATATCACAGCAGCCACAGGCGTTGATGCCATGGTTCACGCGATAGAGGCTTTCACGTCTAGGAGTGCGAACAACAACCCAATTTCAAAGATATTAGCACAACAAGCATTGGCGCTTTTGGGTGCGAATATTCAACAGGCTGTTGTTAACGGTGGCGATCTAAATGCGCGTTCGAATATGTTGTTGGGTTCACTGCTGGCCGGGCAAGCATTCGCAAATGCACCAGTCGCTGCCGTCCATGCATTAGCATACCCCGTTGGCAGTTTATTCCATGTGCCGCACGGGCTCTCTAATGCATTGGTATTGTGCGAGGTAATGCGATTCAACGCGCCTGAATGCGCAACGGAATATGCGCAGATTGCGCCCTTCGTTTTCCCTGATATTGATTTCTCAAAATCAGACAATTCGATATGCGCCACGTTTATCGATCGCATGGATGAACTGAACTTTGAACTGGGTTTGCAATCGGGTTTACGCCATGTTGGGATTGAACAATCTGATATCCCTCGTTTGGCATCGGATGCGATGAACCAAACACGTTTGTTGGTTAATAATCCACGTGTGGTTACGTTGGCTGATGCAACAGAGATTTATGAGAAATCCTTTTAATGACTGCGCGCCGTCAGCTTTCTGTTGGCACGTCTGCGTAAGCTTGCTTCGCGCCAAAACGTAAACATCCCCATACCTATAACGATCGCCATGCCAAACATTGTCAGCATATTTGGAATGTCGCCCCAAATAAAATAACCCAATGCGATTGCCCAAATCATAACGGTATAACGAAATGGTGTGACAAAGCTGACTTCACCTACTCGCATTGCGGCAACGGAAAAAAAGTATCCCGCGAAAATCAGACAACCTGCGACACCCAATAATAGGACCTCAGAAAGTTGCATCGGTGTCCAGCCTTCGTAAATAACGGTCAACAAACCACCAGTGATTGTGATGACGACTGCGGTCACAAAGGATACATATAATGAACTAACGGAACGGTCTAATTTACGAACAACTAAATCGCGGGCAGTCACAAATAAGACGCATAACAATCCCAAGAGTGAGTATGCATTGAACCCATCTGTGCCAGGTTGAACGATCAACAAAACGCCGACAAAGCCGACAAAAATCGCAACACCACGTCGCCAACCAATCGACTCGTTCAAAAACCAAGCGGCGGCCAATGTCACGGTCAATGGCAGGGCCTGAAGTAAGGCCGTAATATTTGCGATGGGCAGGTAAAACAAAGCAGTTAGAAACGTTAATGTTCCCCCGAGTTCCCAAAGTGACCGCCAAGCAATCAAGCGATGGTTGCGACGATCTGGAAAGGCGCGAAATACATTTTTGCGCCATGCGACAAGGCCAATTAAAATAACCGCAAACAATCCACGTACGAAAATTGATTGATAAATTCCAATATCCGCGGATGCATATTTGATTGCAGCATCATTAAATGCGAACCCTGCCATGGATCCGCACATAAACAATGCGCCTGTCATATTTTCGGTCAATTTCATGAGTGAACTCCGTGTATTGAAAAACGCTAACTGCACGCAGTTGCGATTGGAACCCCCAAATAGATGTTAACACAAATCATTATATAACCGTATTGTTAATTAACAAATGTGGGAATAACAATTGATGTCACTGAACCAAACCTTTGCAACTCTTGGCGATCCAACACGTTTCGCTATTGTGGAACGATTGTTGCAAGAGGGGGAACTGTCTGCTGGTCGTTTGCAAGACCAAGCAAATATCTCTGCGCCTGCAATATCGCGGCATCTGAAACTGTTACGAAATGCGGGGGTCATTCAACAACGTGTTGATGCACAGCGTCGCTTGTATTCAGTTCGACCTGAAACGGTTCAGGCCATTCACGCATGGACAATGAATTACAAAGATTTTTGGCAAGGCAGCTTAGACAAGCTTGAAGCTGTCCTCATGAAAGAGAAAGTAAATAAATGACCGACCTAACCTTAGAACGCCATTTTCCGGTGGCTCCCGAAGTTGTGTTCGCACATGTGACAAAAGAAGAGCATCTGAAAAACTGGATGGGGCCGGTCACCATGACTTGTTCCGAAATCGACATGGAGTTGACTCAGGATGCCAAATGGTTCGCCGTTATTCTAAACTCTGAGGGGCAAAGGCATAAAATGAGTGGCAAAGTTACGGACATCGATCCGCCACGAACGGTCGATTTCACATGGGGCTGGCACGACGAAACAGATGCGCGCGGGCATGAAAGTAATGTCCGTTTTCAAGTCACTTCTGATGGTGGTGATGGCAGTATATTTAAACTGATTCATACAAATCTGCCCGACACAGAAGCAGCAGAAAGTCACAACAGTGGGTGGACATCCACCCTTACAAAACTAGAGGCCATGCTGGCCTAACAGAGAGGAAGAGAAAATGCCGAATTATATATTTGCCTATCACGGCGGTTCACACCCAGAAACGCCAGAAGAAGGCCAAGCGGTGATGGCCGCATGGAAAGCATGGATGGGCGACATTGGCGCATCTATCGCAGATATGGGCGCGCCTGTTGGCATGTCAAAAACAGTATCGGCGGGTGGCGTAGCGGATAATGGCGGGTCAAACCCGATATCCGGTTACACAGTGATAACAGCGGATGACATGGATGGCGCGTTGGCGTTGGCTAAAGGCTGCCCAATCTGTGACAGCGGCGGTTCTGTCGAAATTGCTGAATTGATGAGCATGTCCATGGACGGTAAATAACCAAGCCTAACCCAACGAAAAGGTCTTTGCCCTAGGCAGGGGCCTTTTTCGTACCTATATTCCAACAGACTCGATATTTAGGAGATAGTCATGAGCTTGGTTGGAACTCTTGCAAAAGTCGCGATCGGCGTAGCCGTTGCGAAAGGTGTGAATTCCATAACGCCTCCTCTATAGAGCCGTTATCACGGAGAAAGCGCAGAATAACAGTGACCTGTGTCACTGTTATTGCCTTTTAAGAAGCGTAATCGGAATTTTCACTGTCTAGGATCGCCTTAAGCTCTGAGAGATGCTTTTCGGCTTGGCCTGGATACTCTTCCAGTTCTTGGGCAGTTTTTTCCGCAATTGCATCGGATAAAACGCGTAGTTTTTGCCCTGTTTGCAACGCACGAATATAAGTTTCGGCAGCGCGTTCAAAATAGTACATCCGATTGAATGTTTCCGCGACGGTATCCCCAATCACCATAACACCGTGGTTGCCCATGATCATGACAGTCTTTTTGGGATCTTGAAACTGTTGTGCACAGCGCTCACCCTCTTCTTCGAACGCCAATCCACCGAACTGATCGTCGATCACATACCTATTGTAAAAAGTTGCGGTGTTTTGATCGATGGGTGGCAAAGTGCTGTCAGCAAGACAGGCCAACACAGTTGCGTGAATTGAATGAACATGAATTGCACACCGCGCATGTGGGCAATGGCGATGGATCGCACCGTGCAAACCCCATGCCGTTGGATCAGGTGCATTTGGGCCACTTAATGTGTCAGGGTCATTGGCGTCGATAAACAACATGTCGCTGGCTTTGATCCGTTCAAAATGCATTTGATTTGGGTTCATCAGAAACTGTGTTCCGTCATCATTCACGGCCAATGAAAAATGGTTTGCAACGCCTTCGTGCATATTCAAGCGTGCGGTCCAACGAAATGCGGCCGCAAGATCTGTGCGTTGTTCTAAGTATTGCAAGTTGGGAAGGCTGGTAACAGTTTGTGACATGATGAGTTCTCCTGCGTTCACTGAATGACAAAAGTAACAACTTTGCAAACAAAAAAACCGGCCCTAAGGCCGGCTCCCGTAGCTGTCTAACGAGCGTTATTTTAGGATATCATATGCTGGCATACCTAATTCGGATATGTCCAAGCCTGTGATTTCATCTTCTTCGCTTACGCGAATGCCTGTGGCGGCTTTTAAAATGAACCACAACAGCGCGGAGAAAACGAATGTGAATGCGCCGACTATGATGATTGAATACAATTGCGTCATTAACGACGCGTCTGAATTTGTGAAAACAACCGCAATTGTACCCCAGATACCGCTCATTAAGTGAACAGGGATGGCGCCTACAACATCGTCAATTTTCAAACGATCCAGCAATGGAACGCCGAACACGACGATCGCACCACCAATGGCACCAATCAAGGACGCTTGGCCGATTGACGGTGTCAAAGGTTCTGCAGTGATTGCAACCAAGCCCGCCAATGCGCCATTCAAGATCATTGTTAAGTCAGGCTTCTTGTAGATCAGCTGTGTCAAGATCAGCGCGGTAATTAAGCCAGCCGCTGCAGCGGCATTGGTATTCACAAAGACACGTGAAATATCAGCAACATCGCCAATTGTACCCATGGCTAATTGTGAACCGCCGTTAAATCCAAACCAACCCATCCACAAAATGAACGTACCCAATGTCGCCAACGGCAAGTTAGATGCCATGAATGGAACTGTGCGCCCGTCCTTGGTATATTTACCAATGCGTGGACCCAAAATCAAAGCACCAGCCAAGGCAGCCCAACCACCAACAGAGTGTACAACCGTAGAGCCCGCGAAATCCAAGAACCCCATTTGGTCCAAGAAACCACCACCCCATTTCCATGATGCTTGTACTGGGTAGATGACACCCGTCAAAATGATCGTAAAGATCAAGAAAGGCCACAATTTGATGCGTTCAGCCAAGGCGCCAGAAACAATAGACGCCGTCGCAGCGCAGAACATAAGCTGGAAAAAGAAATCCGAACCGGTTGCAGCATATGAATAGTCGTCAGCGCTAGCGGCATCGATACCAACCGCTTCCATAACGGCCACGCTCCATACACCAGACAGAACACCATCGACGGCCCATGTTCCCAATGGATACATCAGATTATATCCGATCAGATAGTAAGCAATACAAGCAAAGCCAAACAGGCCCATGTTTTTCGTTAGCTGCATAGTAACGTTTTTAGAACGCACCAAGCCTGCTTCGAGCATCGAGAATCCAGCGGCCATCCAAAAGACCAGAAAGCCACCAATCAAAAAGAGAAGGGAGTTTAGAATAAAGACTGAATCGGTGGGCACAGTTACGGCCGCATCTTGGGCAATCGCGCTGCTTGCGATTGATGTTGCAACAGCACTTAATATTAGAAATCGTAGTTTCATTGGTTTTCCTTTCGGCGCTTAAACAGCGTCAGTACCGGTTTCGCCGGTGCGTACACGCACGGCCTGTTCCACATTTGTGACAAAGATTTTTCCGTCACCGATCTTGCCTGTTTTTGCAGTGGCTTGAATGGTGTCCAAAATCGGATCGACGTCGGCGTCTTGGGCGACAATATCCAAGCGTATTTTTGGGACGAAATTCACGGCATATTCAGCGCCTCGGTATATTTCTGTATGACCGGATTGTGCACCGTAACCTTTGATTTCTGTGACCATCATCCCCGTAACACCAACATCGCTCAGCGCTTGGCGAACTTCCTCTAACTTAAAGGGTTTGATTGTTGCGATTATCAGTTTCATATTGACCTCTTTCCAGACGACGTTGGGCCGCCGTGTGGGCTCAGAGGATTAAAGTTCTATAGAATACTCAAGAAATCAGGATAGGAAACTCGCAAGATTTCACGAATTTGCATAAAATTTAAACATGGAAATGATTTTGTTTAAAAATTAAGCAGTAAACGCGGCGAATTACCTGATAATCAGTACTCCACAAATGCAAGAAGAATGCGTATCCTAACGATAACGAACCGCAAAGGTCAGACAGGCAAATGGCAGACAATCCAAAAAAGCGCACTCCTTTAGTCGCGCCGAAACGCAATTTTTCAGAATCAAAACCTAAGGCAAAACCGAAGGTGAAAAAAACAGCGGCGCCAAAGCCCGCGAGAAAAAAAGTTGCGCGTAAGGCCGGCCGGTCGAAACAAAAACATAGCAATCCAATTGTGCGTTTTGTTAAGGGTTTCTTTCGTATGATTTTTCGCGTCTTGTGGTTGTCGTTCTCCACTGTGACAATCATGGGTTTGATCGTTTTGGGAACGGCAATCTTTATTGATTTTGGAAAGCTCCCGGATGTGTCCGTTTTAATGGATGATCGGCAAAAGGGCTCGGTCACTATGCTGGATGCAAAGGGTGATGTCTTTGCGTGGCGCGGTGATCAGTTCGGCGGCGAAGTTACCGCCAGCACGGTTTCCCCGCATCTAAAGAACGCAATCATCGCGACCGAAGACAAACGGTTCTACGGCCATTGGGGCATCAGTCCACGCGGCATAGCGGGTGCTGTTCGGATCAATATACGTGCTGGGCGCAAACCTTGGGAAGGTAACGGCGGTTCTACGATCACTCAACAGTTGGCCAAGGATATCTATTTTAAAGATTTGCCATCCAAGATCCGCAAATTGAAAGAGGTTCCAATGGCAATGGCTATGGAACTGAAATACACAAAAGATGAAATATTGACAATTTACTTGAACCGCGCATTCTTGGGTTCCGGCGCCTATGGCTTTGAGGCCGCCAGCCAACGATACTTTGGTAAATCGGCGCGTACAGTAACACCTGCAGAAAGTGCAATGCTGGCTGGATTGTTAAAAGCGCCGTCTGCATCGAATCCAATTCGTAATTTGGATCGCGCACAAAAGCGTGCCAACCTGATTATCAGCTTGATGGAAAATCAAGGTTATTTGACGCAACCACAAGCATCAAATGCCCGTACCAACCCAGCACAACTGTCCCAAGTAGCAGCGGACAAAGCAGGCGGCGCATTCGCTGATTGGGTTTTGGGCACGGCGCCTGAATTCATTATTAAGGATGCTAATGCTGACGTCATCATCCATACAACGTTTGACAAGCGCATTCAAAAATCGGCCGAAGATGCGCTGGATGTTGTATTTCAAAAACTAAAAGCTGGCTCAAATGCACAAGGCGCAATTGTTGTCATGTCACGTGACGGTGCCGTTCGTGCCATGGTGGGTGGGCGTAAAACGGGATTGGCGGGATCGTTCAATCGCGCGACACAGGCTCTGCGCCAAACAGGGTCTGCTTTCAAACCCTTTGTTTATGCGGCCGCACTGGAAAGTGGCTTTCGATATGACAGCATCTTAACAGACGAACCAGTCAGCATTTCAACACCCAGTGGCCCTTGGGAGCCCAAAAACTATAATCGCAGATTCGAAGGCGACGTGACACTGACCTATGCGTTGGCGAAATCTATCAATACAATCGCCGTCAAAGTTAGCGAAGAAACTGGCCGTGAACGTGTGCGTGCATTGGCAACTGATCTTGGCATAACAACAGAGATCCCACTGGTGCCTGCAATGGCGTTGGGTGCAGGCGAAAGTACCCTTTTGGAAATGACAGGGGCGTATGCTGGTATTCTAAATGGTGGCGTGTCCGCACGACCCTATGCCTTGTCTTCGCTGACATTGCAGGGCGATCAGGAACCTTTACTGCGTCATGAAACAGGCCAAGGCTTACGTGTGATAAACCCCGAAGCAGCCAGTCAACTCACCTATATGATGCACCAAGTAGTTAAGCAGGGTACTGGTGGGCGCGCTGATCTGGGCGAACGCCAAGCGGCTGGCAAAACGGGAACCACACAAGGTGCTCGCGATGCGTGGTTCATTGGATTTACGGCGGATTATGTGGCGGGTGTTTGGATGGGATACGACGACAACCGTAAACTGTCAGGCGTAACAGGGGGCGGATTGCCAGCAGAGATATGGCGCGAAACAATGCTACGCGTTCACGAAGGCCTGCCATTGACGCCGCTGTCGATGCAGGTGCCACAGCCATTCGCGCCAAATGATGCCACAACAGGTACGAATGCAATCGAAGATGCGTTCAAATCAATTGAAAATGAAATTGAGCAATTACAGGATCAAATCAAGAAGGACACGCAACAAACCAAAACTGATATTGGCAGTTTGTTTAAAAAACTGTTCGGTAAAAAGTAACGGGTGATCAGCCAGCTGTGCGCAAATGCGCAGTCAGCTTATCAACGGAACCACCACGTTTGTCCAACATTGATCCGATTTGAACTCGCACGTCAGATAAAACGCTGACGCCCTCAAGGAACAAGTTGTACATCAGCGTCTTGCCACGTGCATCAATCACATGCCACTGCGCTTTGAATGCGGACGATCCGCGCAATTTTATGTTTGTATCAACCAAATATCCACCAGGTGTTTTACGTGATTTTTTTACGGTTATTTTTGATCCAATAAACTCTTCAAAACGCTTGCCGTAATACCGCGCCATATATCCGCGAAATGCTGCAACATATGCGCGTCGTTGAGTGGGGCTGGCTGTGCGCCATGTCGTGCCTAACGCTTTTTGTGCAATCAAAGGTACATCTGCATAACGTGCGAATATACCTTCGAAATCCTTGAACATCGCAGCATTTGATTTTCCAGCGTTGATGGTATCCAGAACTTCCGATGTCAGTTTGTTGATGAGGGCCTCGGCCTCTGTTTTGGTCAAAGCCATGGCTGGAGCACTTGTCGCAAACGTTGCTGTACATGCTAAACCGGCCAATGTTTTCCGGCGGGTCAAAGTAGGATTATTCAACATCGTAAGGGTTCTCCAAATCTGCATCAGAAATTTCGCCACCACTCAGAAAAAAGCGGCGATTTTGTAAATAGTATAGTCGCTGCGACGCATAGCTATCTTCGGTTGCGTATAAGACACCATCAATAACCTCACTGTATTCGTCACGATCGCCTGCCAATTCAACAAGCTTCACTGCTGTTGTGTGTGGCTTGTATTTGGACGGTATAACCTGATCCATCGGATCGGTAACAAAATCAACAAGAATACCCACTGTATCACGCGTTGTTGATCCGCCGTAAAACGGTAATTCAACATATGCTCCTTCGCCGACACCCCAAACATGCAAGGTTTCACCAAAGTCAGATTCATCGCGTTCCATGCCAAAATCTTCTGCCGCATTTGTTATGCCGGCCATCCCTACCGTTGAATTAACGGCAAAGCGGATTGTAGATTTGGTTGCGCGGATTAAGCGGCCCTGCAAAATTTGATTCACAATGGTTGATGGCTCGGACATGTTGGATGAAAAATTATTAATAATTTCGTCGCCAACATCGCCAATCACTGCACCATATGCATTGCCAGCTGGGCGCAATAGAGCCTTATCCAACTTCTTGTTCAAAGAATGCGTCTTACGGTTCATTTTTTCCATGGGATCGTGAAATCCATCACCCGACGGAGTGGCACAGGCAGACAGTTGCAATGCAAGCAGCAAAAACAAGGGAATTGCCAAAAGGCGTTTAAATTTATTAGTCATAAAATAAGTCCAACTGGGAGTAGTCGCCGATTTATGCGATTTCAAAAGCGAAGTCCACAGACGCATAGGGAAAACCATATTATGGCGGGAAATGGGACACAGTTGTAAACAAAGGGGTACTATTTCGTTGTTCCAATATACATTAACGTGTCAAAAGGGAAAGAATGTTAGGGTGATTGCCCAAGAATCGAGAATTTAATGCAAGCAAGAAATATTTACCCCAAAGGCCGCGCAGAGCTGCGCAATGCACGCAAGCAGAGTACGATTCTCTTTGTCGCAGTGTTTATTTTTTCTATTTTTGTAAACCTTCTGATGCTTACCGGCCCTTTGTACATGTTACAGGTTTATGACCGCGTTTTATCCAGCCGTTCGGTCGAAACTTTAACTGCACTGACGATATTGGTAATGTTGCTGTATGTGATGATGGGGTTTTTGGACTGGGCGCGGGGCCGCGTTATGGCGCGTGTCGGTGCGCGTATACACTCGATCCTCAGCAAACGTGTATTCTTTGCCGTGCTGGAAACAGCAAAACAACCACATTTTGGAAATAAATCCATCAGTGGTGTCAGCGATTTGGCAACCGTGCAAAAGGTGTTTTCGTCCAACGCTTTATTTAGTCTTTTTGATATGCCTTGGACGCCAATCTTTGCAGCAGCAATTTTCATTTTCCACCCAATGATGGGGTGGCTGGGGCTGATCGGTGGCGTGTCCTTGATCATCCTTTCTTTGATCAATCAATTGATGACACGACGAAACACGATTGGCGCTCAACATAAACTGGCGCAAGCCAACCAAATGGCCCAATCCATCAGAGCCGAAAGTGAAGCAGTCGAAGGTTTAGGCATGCGCCACGACGTTCTGTCACGCTGGAAAGACCAAAGCGACGAAGCGTTACAGCATGATATCGCTGCGAGTGATCAGACAGGCATGTTTTCCGCATTCACGAAGTCATTTAGATTGTTTTTACAGTCGGCAATGTTGGGTTTGGGTGCCTATTTGGTTTTGCAGGGTGAATTATCGCCAGGTGCGATGATCGCCAGCTCAATCATGTTGGGACGGGCTTTGGCACCAGTGGAACAGGCTGTATCGCAATGGCCGCACATTCAACAATCCGTTTCCGCTTGGCATTCGCTCAGTGAGCTTTTGGAACGCTCACCATTGCAAGCTAAACAGGTGGCCTTGCCAACACCGATTGCCTCTCTTGAGGCTAAGAATTTGACAACTGTACCACCAGGCAGCGCGACGCCATGCTTGCGTGGTGTTTCTTTCATTGTTGAGCCCGGACAGGCCATGGGTGTCATTGGACAATCTGCCAGTGGTAAATCTTCGTTGGCGCGCGTGATTTCAGGTTACTGGCCGATCGTCAGTGGATCATTGCGTTTAGGCGGCGCCACGCTGGATCAATATGATCCTGACACTTTGGGGAAATACATTGGTTACCTTCCACAATCCGTGACGTTATTTCCCGCGACGATTGCTGAAAACATTGCGCGCATGAGCCAAAATCCAGACGAAGAAATGGTTGTTGCAGCCGCTAAACGCGCAGGTGCACATGAACTTATCTTGGAACAGCCAGATGGTTATAATACAGTCATTTCTGCGCACAGTGGTGCGCTATCTGGCGGGCAACGCCAACGTATTGGGTTGGCGCGTGCATTGTACGGCGATCCGATCTTGCTGGTGTTGGACGAACCCAATTCGGCACTCGATTCTGTTGGTTCGGCTGCGCTGAATACGGCCATTTCACAAATGAAGGCAGAAAATAAATCCGTCATTATCATGGCGCATCGCCCCTCTGCTATCCAATCATGCGATACGTTATTGATACTGGAAAACGGGATGCCCAAGGCCTTTGGTCTGCGTGATGACGTTTTGGCGAAATTTGTCAAAAATGCCTCTCAGATAAAATCAAGTCTGGGTGGTCCTGGATCTGTTCAGGCCAACTATACGCTTGGAAAACAAAAATGACGACGCAGCAGGATATGAAAAAATGGTCAGCGCGCGTGCCAATTTTAATCGGTGTTTTGGCTTTGATCGCATTGATTGGCGGAATTGGCGTTTGGGGTAGCATGACGCGTATAGCAGGCGCAATTGTTGCATCGGGGACAATCCAAGTCGAAAGTTTGCGCCAAGTGGTACAACATCCAGATGGCGGTGTAGTCGGCGAAATTTTGGCACGAGATGGTCAACGTGTTGTCGCGGGCGATATTGTTTTGCGTTTTGATGATAATTTTCTGAAGTCTCAAGAGTCCGTTTTGGATGGTCAACTGTCTGAGTATGCAGGGCGACGTGCAAGATTACGCGCCGAACGCGATGACTCTGAAGTGTTGAAATTCGATCTAATCTTCGAAGAACGCGCGAAATCGGACCCAAAGCTTCGTGAAATATTAGTGACTCAAACCAGCTTGTTTAAAGCGCGTTTAGAAACCTATGAACGCACATTGGCGCAGCTGGCAGAACGCAAATCGCAAATCGAGTTGCAAATCACTGGGCGCGAACAGCAGGTCAAATCTTTGGACCGGCAAATTGAGTTGATCGCAAAAGAGCGCGTTGACCAAGAGGGCCTATTGGCCAAAGGTTTGGCGCAAGCCAGTCGCGTTTTATCGCTACAGCGCGAAGAAGCAAATTTACAAGGCGAACGCGGTGAAATTTTGGCCGGCATTGCCTCCAATGGCGCGCAAATTATAGAAACCGAATTAGAAGCATTGCGCATGGGATCAGAACGCCGCGAACAAGCGGAAACTGATTTGCAGGATATAGAGACGAACGAGATAGAACTATTGGAGCGCCTGTTGGTCGCCAAAGAAACACTAAAACGTTTGGACGTCCGCGCACCAGTTGCGGGCATTGTTTATGGCATGCAAGTACACGCGTTACGGTCTGTTGTACGACCAGCTGATCCAATTTTGTATATCATTCCACAAGACCAACCTTTGGTCGTTCAAGCCCGTATTGAAACAATTCATGTGGATCAAGTTTCTGTTGGGCAACCTGCGAGCCTGCGGTTTTCGACGTTTGATTTGCGTACAACGCCTGAAATTTTTGGTACCGTATCCAAAGTGTCTGCCGACGTTTTTACCGACGAAGTGACTGGCGAGCAATTTTATACCGCTGAATTGGTGCCAAATATTGGCGAAATTGAGCGACTTGGTCAGGTTGAATTGTTGCCTGGTATGCCTGTAGAAACTTTCATTAAAACAGGTGATCGGACGCCGCTAAATTATTTGGTGAAACCCTTTGCTGATTATTTCAATCGGGCGTTTCGTGAATAAGCGATTTTGGCTTGCCAAAATTTGCAAAGACACTAGCCTTTTGTAAAAACTAAAAGGAAATGAAATGTCTGGAAAATACGAAACACGGCTTGCCGAATTGGGCGTAACTTTACCCGATGCACCTGCACCTGCCGCGAACTATGTACCCTATGTCATTGTTGGTGATATGGTTTATGTATCGGGTCAAATTTCGGGCGACGCGAATGGGCGTATTAACGGAAAACTTGGCGCGGACTTCACCGTTGAACAAGGTAAGTTAGCTGCAAAAACATGTGCCATAAGCCTTATCGCACAAGTGAAATCAGCATGTGGTGGTGATTTGGATCGTTTGGTGCAGGTTGTGAAATTGGGTGGTTTTGTGAATTGCACACCTGATTTCTTAGACCATCCACAGGTCATCAATGGCGCGTCCGATTTCATTGGCGCCGTGTTCGGCGACGCTGGAAAACATGCGCGTGCCGCTGTTGGTTCCAGCAGTCTTCCTTTGGGCGTTGCCGTCGAGATTGAAGGCATCTTTCAAATCAAATGAATCCACTCCAGCCCTTCATTGACGGCCCCATTGCACACCGTACATTGCACAATAAAAATGCAGGCCGCCCAGAAAATTCTTACGAAGGGTTGGACGCCGCTATTGCCCTTGGCATTGCCGTAGAAATCGATTTGCAATTATCACGTGACGGTGTGCCAATGGTTTTCCACGACTACGAATTGGACCGCTTAACTAGCAAAACTGGATTAGTTGCAAACTATGATGCGGACACCCTTCAGGCAATTTCTTTGACTGGTGGTGAACAAGGTATCCCGCGTTTCGATGAATTCATGAAATATGTGGATGGTCGAATTCCAGTGTTGATTGAACTCAAAGACCAAGATGGCGCTTTGGGGTCAAAGCTGTCCAACCTAGAAGCTGCCACCTGCGTGGTAATGCGCGACTACAATGGCTCAATTGCCGTGATGTCGTTCAATCCTGAAATGATCGCGCGTTGTGCCATGCTTGCACCAAATATTCCACGTGGACTTGTCACTGATGCCTATGTCGCCAAAGATTGGCCGAATGTTCCAGCGCAACGCTGCGCGGAATTGGCAAAAATTCCGCATTATGATCTGATTGGTGCCAGCTTCATTTCCCATAATCGTGCGGATTTATCAGCCCCACGCGTTGCTGATTTGAAATCACAAGGCGCTGCAATTTTCTGCTGGACGGTGCGAACGCCAGATCAAGAAGATCAGGCACGTAAGATCGTTGATTCCATCACGTTCGAGGGATACATGCCCAAAGACATCATATGAACGACCCCGCCCCAATTGAGGTTTCTGTTCATGCCAGTATCACGGATATTGGTCAATTCGATTGGGATGCTTGTGCGTGCCCAGAAGCCGCAGAAACGCGCGCCATCGATCCATTCACAACTTATCGATTTCTAAAAGCATTAGAGGACAGCGGTTCGGTGGGCCAAGGAACTGGCTGGGTTCCCCAATACATTGCTGCGCGTAAAGATGGCCATGTCATTGCGGTCATGCCCAGCTATGCCAAAGGCCATTCACAGGGTGAATATATTTTCGATCATAATTGGGCGCATGCATTTGAAAATGCAGGCGGGCGGTATTACCCAAAATTACAAATCGCGGCACCCTTTACGCCAGCCACTGGGCGGCGGTTTTTGACCCATCCCGATTACACAGACTTCGGGCGATCTGCGCTCATCCAAGGTATGAAATCTGTTGTGTCGCAACAGGGATGGTCATCTGCGCATGTCACATTTTGCACGGCAGATGAATTTAACGCGGGGCCAGAATTGGGGCTTTTGCAACGGATTGGTCAACAGTTCCATTGGCAAAATTCGGATTACAGTTCGTTCGGTGATTTCATGGCGCAGCTCTCATCGCGCAAACGAAAGAACCTGCGCAAAGAACGCGCTACAGCGGCGGATTTCGGCGGAACATTTCATCAATTCACAGGTGGCGAAATTCAACCTGAACATTGGGATGCCTTTTGGAAATTCTATACAGATACGGGTGCGCGAAAGTGGGGAACTCCCTATTTAACGCGTGAATTTTTTGCCCGTGCCCATAAAACCCTTCGCGATGATATTGTTTTGTTTCTGTGCGAACGCGATGGCCGCTGGGTCGCGGGGGCACTGAATTTTATTGGCCGTGATACACTTTATGGCCGTTATTGGGGCTGCGTCGAAGATCATCCATGTCTGCATTTTGAACTATGCTACTATCGCGCTATTGATTATGCGATTGAACATGGGTTGCAATGCGTAGAAGCTGGTGCTCAAGGCGAACATAAATTGGCTCGTGGATATTTACCGACACCGACATATTCATTGCATTGGTTCGCGAACGCCGGGTTTTCCGATGCAGTACAAACGTATTTAAACGCAGAACGTGACGCGGTGGACGAGGAAATTGAAGTCCTTACATCCTATGGTCCGTTTCGCAAAACGAAAGGTGAATAAATGCCGGATTTACTAACTCAGAAACAGCGTGCCGAACAGTTGCCAGCATTAACCGCCTCGGGTTGGGCGATGGTTGATGGTCGCGATGCGATTCACAAGGAATATAAATTCAAAACATTTGTACGAGCATTTGGATGGATGTCATCGGTGGCAATTTTGTCGGAAAAAATGGATCACCATCCGGAATGGTCTAACGTGTATAACCGTGTTTCCGTCACCCTTACGACGCATTCTGCCGACGGGTTGACGGAATTAGATATTAAATTGGCCACTAAAATGGATGTTCTTTACAGCTGATCCAGAATGGTTTCGCCTCCGGAAATATCACAAACGCCTGGATTTTTCTCTTCGTTTAGGGCAGTCACTACGCCATCTTCTACGATCATAGAATATCGTTTTGAGCGACCGATCAATCCAACAGGAAGGGCGCTAAAGTCGAATCCGATTTCCGCAGTGTACGATCCATCGCCATCAGATAGCATAGAAATACCAGCGGTGTCGGCTTCTAATTCCTTGGCCCAAGACTGCATAACGAAGATATCGTTTACGGCCAGACAATAAATTCCGTTTACGCCTTTGGCACGAATGGCATCTGCATTACGCACAAAACTAGGCATATGAGCCGTTGAGCACGTTCCTGTATATGCACCTGGTAATGCAAAAATAACAATTTTTTTCCCAGTTGTTAGGTCTGAAGTGCTGTGACTGGCAGGCCCGTCTTCGCTCATATATCGAAATGTTGCTGCTGGTAACTTGTCGCCCACTGAAATCGTCATAATTCGTCCTTTTCATTTTTGAAATTTTCGTAATAAGTATATGTTGTTCGAAACAAACGCCATCAGGGAAATACCATGTCACATGTCGTCGTCGTAGGTGCAGGCCAAGCAGGTTCATCCGCAGTTGTTAAATTGCGTAATTCTGGGTTTGAAGGTGACATAACCCTGATTGGCGCTGAAAAATCACCGCCATATCAACGCCCACCACTTTCCAAAAAATATCTGCTGGGTGAAATGGATGTAGAGCGTTTGTATTTACGCCCATTGGATTTCTATGGTGAGCAGAATATCAATCTTCGATTGGGCGAAACAGTCACAAACGTAGATGCATTGGCGAAAACAATTACCGTTGGCGACGATACATTAAATTATGATGAACTGGTTATTACAACAGGTTCTGACCCACGTCGGTTACCTGCCGCAGTCGGTGGCGATTTGGATGGCGTTTATGTTGTGCGCGGACTGGATGACGTCAATGCAATGGAGCCAGAATTCAAACCAAAACAACACGTCCTTATTATCGGTGGCGGTTACATTGGATTAGAGGCAGCCGCCGTCGCATCCAAATTGGGCCTTCGCGTGACCCTTGTCGAAATGGCGAATCGTATTTTACAACGTGTTGCCAGCACTGAGACATCGGACTATTTTCGCACATTACACACATCTCACGGTGTCGACATTCGCGAAGGTGTCGGCCTGTCGAAACTAACAGGTACGGGACGTGTTTCAGGCGCAGAACTAACCGACGGCAGCACTCTGGACGTTGATTTCGTCATCGCGGGTGTCGGGATCACTCCGTCGATTGCACTGGCTGAAATGGCAGGTTGTGATATTGAAAATGGCATTAAAACAGACGCGCATGGGCGCACCTCTGTTGATGGAATTTGGGCTGCAGGCGATTGCGCATCATTCCCTTATCGCGGTGGTCGAATCCGACTTGAAAGTGTACCAAACGCCATTGATCAAGCGGAATTGGTAGCCGCCAATATTATGGGTGGTGACAATGAATATATTGCCAAGCCTTGGTTCTGGTCGGATCAATTTGACATCAAACTTCAAATCGCAGGTCTGAATATTGGTTTTGATAATGTTGTGTCACGGATAACGGAAGCGACGACATCGTTTTGGTATTATAAGGGCGAAACACTACTGGCAGTTGACGCTATGAATGATCCGCGCGGTTATATGATCGGTAAACGCCTGATCGAAGCAGGAAGATCACCCGATCGGTCAGTTATTACCGATCCAGAAACTGACCTAAAGTCACTTTTGTAATGCGGATCATTGCGGGTAATTTTCGTGGAACCGCTTTGGCATCATTGGGCAGTGGTGACACAGGCGCGCATTTGCGCCCAACCACAGATCGGGTGCGCGAAAGCATTTTTAATCTGTTGATTAACGGGGGTTACGGAGATCCCGTTACCGACGCGCGCGTGCTGGACCTTTTCGCTGGTACGGGCGCCTTGGGATTCGAGGCATTGTCGCGTGGTGCCGCGCATGTTTTGTTCGTTGATGATGGGATCAAGGCGCGTGCCTTGATCCGGGAAAATACGGATATCCTTCGCGCTATTGGTCAAACAAAACTGTTCCGGCGCGATGCCACAAAAATGGGGCCTGTAAATGGCGCGCCATATAACCTCGTCTTCCTAGACCCGCCATATGGCAAAGCAATGGGCCAAACTGCACTAACCGCCTGTCTAGAAGGCGGCTGGTTAACCGATGATGCGCTGTGCATATGGGAAGAGAATGCGCGCCAAATTGCGCCTTCTGGCTTCACCATGCTGGATGCGCGCAAATATGGCGATACATGGGTGCATATTTTGGAAACGACAGCGTAATCCATGCTATGATACTGCCAGCCACGAAAGGGTTGGTTTGTACAGAAGCGGTATCACATTTATCAAAACACATTGGACAGGGCGAACCGATTTTATCTGGCTGGTCGTGGTGAATCTTTTTTGTGTACGGCTTGTGATCCATTTGATCGGTATTAATCTGATAAATGCACCAGCTGGAATATGGTACGTTTTATTCCCATTTATGGTGCTGGCTTTGATTTGGCAAATCATCGGCACAGCGCGTGCCGCTAAATCGGGCCTGGATCAACCAGACGGCATCTTTAAAATCATTGCCCTGTTTGTGGCCATAATGGCGGTCATCATCACAACGTCTTGGCAAATGATAGATCAGTATCATTACCTTTTTGATCCTGAACCAGAACCATTTGTTGACCCTGCTATAATCACGTTGGCGCGTTCAAACGACGGGCATGTGCTATTTATTTCGGGGCCGATTACATTGAAACAATACAATGCTTTTCGCGATTTGGATGACATAAACACGCTTCGCCAAGTTACATTGGACAGCACAGGCGGAAACATATTTGCAGCGCGCGGTTTTTATCGTTTGATCCGCGAGCGTGGCTTGAACACTCATGTGGACGGTAAATGCTATTCCGCCTGCACTGTCATCTTTGTCGCGGGGAATTCGCGCACCGCCGATCCATTTGCGAATTTTGGATTTCACGGCTACGCATATAATCACGAACACACTGGTCAATCCATTGACGTCGCAGCACAACAACGTGCAGACGTTGAACTGTTCACACAGCAAGGCATTCCAATCAGTTTCGTGAACAAGATTTTCGCAACGCCATCCATTGAAATGTGGCACCCAACACGAGTTGAATTGTTGACGTCAAAGGTTCTAAATTGAAACAGCTCTTGTCCACTGAATCGCAATATGTGATTGATGTGTTCAACAAAATTCAACAGGAACTAAATGCCCGCTGATCTATTGAAATCAGTCTTCGGTCACGATGCATACCGCGATGGCCAATCCGAAATTGTGGATGCTGTGACTGCGGGCCAAGACGTCCTTGCGATCATGCCCACAGGCGGCGGTAAATCCCTGTGTTTTCAATTGCCGGCACTTGCACGCGACGGCGTGGCATTGGTTGTTTCTCCTTTGATCGCGTTAATGCGAGATCAAGTTTCCGCTTTAAAAGCACTGGGGGTAAACGCAGGTGCATTAACCAGTGGCAATACAGACGAAGAAACCGAAGAAGTGTTTCAAGCACTTGAAGATGGCGCGTTGAAACTGCTTTATGTGGCACCCGAACGTTTGGCCAACTTGGGAACACAGCGCATGTTATCCAACCTGCCGATCAGCTTTATTGCAGTGGACGAAGCACACTGTGTGTCACAATGGGGCCACGATTTTCGTCCCGACTATTTGCGCATTGGCGAATTACGCGAACGCCTCAATGTGCCGCTGGCCGCATTTACAGCCACGGCCGACCCTGAAACCCAAGATGAAATCGTTGAACGCTTGTTCAAAGATCGCGACCCAAAGATTTTCCTTCAGGGGTTTGATCGGCCCAATATTCATTTGGCCTTTGCCGCCAAAAACACGCCACGCCAACAGGTTCTGAACTTCACGGCGTCACGGCAAGGGCAATCGGGGATCATTTACTGTGGCTCACGGGCGAAATGTGAAACGCTGGCACAGGCATTGCGTACTGCGGGTCACGCAGCAATTCATTACCACGCGGGAATGGACGCCGATGATCGTCGGATCGCTGAGCGTCGCTTCCAGCTCGAAGATGGTTTGATCGTCGTGGCAACAGTTGCCTTTGGAATGGGAATTGATAAACCCGATATTCGATACGTCATTCACGCTGATTTACCCAAATCAATCGAAAGTTATTACCAAGAAATTGGTCGCGCTGGACGTGATGGGGAACCCGCCGAAACGCTAACGTTATACGGATCGGATGATATCCGATTACGCCGATCTCAAATCGACGAAGGCTTTGCCCCCGCTGATCGCAAACAGGCAGACCACGGACGCTTAAACGCATTACTTGGCTTGGCAGAAGCACGACGTTGCCGTCGTCGCGTTCTGTTGCGTTACTTTGGCGATGATATAGAAAGTTGCGGCAATTGCGATTTATGCGACAGTCCACCAGAACTGTTTGATGGAACCACCCACGTCCGCATGGCGCTATCCGCTATCTTGCGCACGGATGAACGATTTGGCGCTGGGCATTTGATTGATATCTTGCGGGGTCAATCTACGGATAAAACGCGCCAACATGGCCACGAAAGCCTTCCAACATTTGGTGTTGGCAAAGACTATTCAAAATCAGAATGGCAGGCTGTGTTTCGCCAAATGATGGGTTACGATTTGATCCGCCCTGATATGGAACGGTTCGGTGCTTTTCGCATGACCCATGCGGCACGACCAATCTTGCGCGACGAAGAAAAAATCGAATTACGCCGTGACACGATTGTCAAAGAAAAGCGCAAGGTCAAAGTAAAATCATTGGTCGCAGAGGAAGATGAAACGTTGTTCTCCGCCCTTAAATCCAAACGGCGCGCTTTGGCAGAGGCATTGAATGCACCTGCTTATGTTGTTTTTGCCGATGCCGTTTTGATGGAAATGGCACGAACCCGCCCAGCCAACTTAGATGACTTCGCCCGCCTTTCAGGGGTAGGAGCGGTAAAACTTGAGCGCTACGGTACAGCATTCTTAGAGGTCATCAATGATAGCGTCCAAGAACAACACCCATCACGTCGTCGCCTTGCGGGTCGGGATGCGGGTGATGTGTTCGATCGGCTTCAAGCCGCGCAATTGGAATTGATGACTGGCCCTCATGGCCACGATAAACCAATGGCGTGTTCTGCCAGCCTGTTGGCAAAATGCGCTGAATCTAAGCCCCGCGACATGGCGTCATTGGAACGTTTGTTGGGCGAGAAGAAGGCCGAACGCTTCGGTGATGCGTTCTTGGAAATACTCGAAACAGAATAGACTTGGCCTCTGCTATTTCCCTGTTATAAATTAGAATAGTTCTAAAGAGGTGTTCACATGCTTGCCGTTATTTCCCCTGCTAAGAAAATGGATTTCAAACCTGTTGAGGGTCTTAATTCATCCACACCCGATTTTGTATCGGATGCAAATACTTTGGCAAAACACGCGCGCAAATTATCGGTGTCCGACTTGCGTGCTATGATGAAAATTTCTGAAGATTTGGCAAAGTTGAACCGGGAACGTTTCCAAGCATTCTCTGAGTCTCCAGATGATCGCGCCACCAAACAGGCGGCATTCGCATTCGCGGGTGACACTTACATGGGGCTTCAGGCCGCGAACTTATCGACGGATGACTTGGCTTATGCACAAGAGCATTTGCGCATTCTTTCTGGGCTTTACGGCGTGTTGCGTCCACTTGACCGTATTCAACCATATCGCCTTGAAATGGGTCGCAAGTTGGCAACAAAATCAGGCAACACGCTTTATGCTTATTGGAACGATCGTATTGGTGCGGCGCTGGACCACGCTGCTGATGGGGTGATCGTTAACTTAGCCTCGAACGAGTATTTCAAAGCTGCAGGAAAAAAGATGGCTAGCCGTGTCATTACCCCAGCGTTCAAAGAAGAACGTGAAGACGGCTTAAAAATGATCGGTCTTTTTGCCAAAAAAGCACGCGGCGCGATGGCCCGGTTTATTGTGCAAAACCGCATTGAAACGGTTGATGGTCTTAAAGATTTCAATACTGACGGATACGGATTCCGCACGGATCTGTCTGGCGAAAATGACTGGGTGTTTTCACGGGTCACTCCGAGGGCCTAACTGTTAACCAAAATAACCATGGCAAAACCAGCCACCGGTTTGTGCGTTGCCATGTGCTTGATACAACCACAACTTAGCACCAGCATCAGTGGTCACTGTCCAATAATCCCGCGTACCGGTGCGCCACGCAGACAAGTCCAACCACCACGCGGGTGCAATCCTTTCTGGTCCTGCATATGATATGGTTTTAAAAACTCGTCGCCGCCAGCGGAACGCCAGCGGTGGGCGACCATCATCAACCATGCTAATGGGTTCGACAGGGAACATGATGGATGGGCGCTTGGTGACGGGTACATTCCAACCCTCTGCTGATTTGCTGAATGCCGCAGGCATGGGGCGCTGTGTATTGTCAGGCAAATGGCTGTCCGACGGGTGCAAAATTTGTAATGCCTCCAACCCAATTCGTGCGCCCACTCGTCCCAATAAATCGCTGTGATCCGTCCCATCGCGGTTCTGTGCAGCGGCCAAGGCTTCGGCGTGGCCTACGTGCTGTTGATCGCGAATTGGTTCAACTTTAACGGCTTCAAGGCGCACCATATCAATGCCAAACTGAGGGTCAATTTTCGGTATATGTAAGGTTAGTAACGGTGTAATACGGTCGGGGTTATGCGCTGGGCGCGCCAAATCTACTTGGATCACTTGCACGGTGCTATCTGTTCGATGCAGCGTTAAACTCAAACTGCGTGCGCCCAAACCCGCACTGCGCAACTTGCGACATAAGGGTGGGATTATTCGTGAAATTGCCGCCTCTATGTCGCCTGCTAAACCAATCGGATCTGGCAACGACAATCGCGTTGCAAAATTACGCATAGGCTCGGCGGGACAGACTGGTTCTGGTTGTGCGCCTAATGCCTGATCCAGCCGCAATAATGTATCAGCGCCAAATCGCCGCGCCAAAGATGCTCGTGGCAAAGCAGCAAGATCACCAATCTGGCGCAGGCCCAAACGATTTAACTTTGTTGAAACGTCGATGGGTAATCGCAATGCATCAAGTGGCAATTTTCGAATGGATTCAAATGTTTCTCCTACAGAGGAGATGTAATAGTTTTCATGGTGATGCACCTGAAGGGGCGTTGTACCACCGCGTTCCCTGCCACGGCGTTTGGACGCACGCGATCGTGTGGCGCGGGCCTCTTGGTCGATGGCATCGCCTGATCGAACTGGGCCGGATCGCTGCCCTGCAAAATGGGCCAATGCCCAGGCAGCCCCCACGGTATCTGCAATGCCGATCTGCACCGACAAGCGAAGCCGCGCACAATCTTCGCTGATAAGTGTGACTAATGCTTCTTCACCACCAAACAGATGCGCACAGCCGCTGATATCTAACATTAAAGATGCGGGTTGATGGACAGCCACCCATGGCGTAAATTTCCCCGCCCACCTGTGTAAACGTGTCAAGAACTGCGTTTCGCTCAATGGATCATTTTCTTGTGTAATCAAATGATTACACAATGCACGGGCATCCGATATCGATTGCCCTACAGACAAACCTTGCGAGCGTGCCTGTGGGCAAAGGGATGTCAGGCTCTGTGCATTTTGCTGTGTTTTCACGATGGCAAAAGGCGCATCAATATGGCGAGTACGCAACACGTGCTCTGCAGCAAGGTTGGGAAACCACAAAGAAATGATTCGGCGCTTTGGCATGTGTTCGCTTTTTGTTCTAATCTATCACACCAAAAGGCAAAGTCGAGTCACCCTACAGGTCAAAATGAGTGTATAATCGCACTGTTTTGGATGGGGAAACTCATAGAATTTGCTAATCAGATACACAGGGAAACGCCATGTCGTCACAGATTCAACAAGCACTCTCAGCTTGCGCAGCCTTAGCCATAACCGTCACAACAGCGGTCGCAAACCCAACCGCTGGGCCATTACCATCACCAGATGGTTCTGTCGTTGCGGCATGGGCACAAGTCGTGCCAAATCCTGTTGGAACAGGTATTGCTCAACCATCCATTGATCTTCGATTTGTTATTGAAAACAGTATGTTAATTAACGAAGATACCGCTTGTGCTGCTTTCGCAATCCAAGGGAGTGTTCAAGGTGAATCATTGATAACACCAACCCCACGTGCCAATCCCAAAACAACGGATACGACAACGGGTTCTCCAAGTTTTCCTGTCACATTGTGCCGAGCAACATTATTGGAACACTGGACAGATGCCTCTTTGATAAAGACAAACGGTAACACAGCCGTCGAAATTCAATACCAAGGTCAAGCAACAGGAAAATTCGTGACAGTATCTGGGCCCGCAAAAATCGGCCGCCAATACATAGACGGTGCTGGCAATGATGAGCTTCGCATTGTGACATTGGGTGATACCGGTTGTAAGGGACAAGATGGCCAAAACTGTACAGTCCTTACACGAGATTCCTTATGGCCATTGAACACAAAAAACTGGCCCTTCCATCTAATCTTGGACGCCGCGACCCCTACAGCATCGCCTCCTGACTTGGCCATCCATGTTGGTGATTATCGATATTACTATGAGCCCGGATCATTTCCCGCCACCCCAGATTCATGGGCCTATTGGTTGCTGGATTTCTTCAACCCAGCACGCGACGGGCTGTTGAACGCACCGTGGGCATTGTCGCGCGGCAACCATGAAATCTGCCCGTTTGGCAACGAGGAATGGTATGGGGTAGGTTATGAATACCTTATGGGTACACAACCACCTGCAACATCAGGGGCACCCTATTGTTCTGGCGTATCATTAGAACAAACATGGTCATTTGATATTGCCCCTGGTGGCATTGTGAATGCACAGGCAAATGATCCACATCGCATGGTTATGATCGACAGCTCGCTGGATCGATCGGGTCATTTACAATCACGGTTCGAACGCGCAATCGAGCTGTCCGACGTTGATAGTGTTTGGTGGGTCTCTCATATTCCAGCCGTTAACCTCTACAACGGCCACGGTGGTCTTGGCGACAAACGCGTGCGGGCTGCCTTAGAAGGTGCATTAGTTTCCAAGGGGACTGCAGGCCAACCATTAAACTTGTGCGCGGGATCGACTTGTAAGCCAAGCGCATTGATTTTGGGACATGATCATCTGACTCAGAAAATCGAATTTTTCAAAGCGAACCACAGGGGAAATGGATATCTTTTCCCAATGACCTATATCGTTGGGCACAGCGGCGTCGATCTGCGCAGCGCAGGTTTGAACAGAACGTCCAGCACATGCAGTTTCAAACAATCTGGTTATCCAATCCAAGGCGTCGGCCCGTCGGACAATCCATACACCGCCCAGATCAGCTGGAAAGCAGAATTCGGCTATGTCGCGTGGACCCGATCATCCACAACAGCTGTAGGCAATACAGGCTGGAAGGATCATCCCAAGGGAATGACCGGCGATCCAATGACGTTTGACGCATATGATTCCACAGTTAAATGCATGGGACACTAATCATTTACATCCTTCAGTTTAGCACGTTAACACTGTGCTAAACTGGAAAGGTGGCAAATGGCCAAAACACGCGTAGCCGTTGAATTCGGTATGGGAACATCCTTGCGCCGTAGGGATTATACAAAAGCAGCTAAAAGTGCATTGAAAGATGCGCTATGGCACAACTCATTAACAATGGCACAGGCATTCGGATTTGATAAATCTGCCATGATCGTTGATGTCGAGGTGGCTGTTCAACAGCCGGACCTTGTTGATTTGGATGCACTTCGTGACGTCCTGCCGTACGGTCGAGGCTCATTTAAGGCCTTGCATGGCGGACTGGATATTCCCAAACCAGATGACGGTGTAACCGTCATCGCAAATGCCGCAGTCATTGTTTCCTTTGATATGGAGCCAGCCACATGAAACGTCTTATTCTTGAAATGGGTATGGGAAATGATCTGTACGGCATGGATTATACCAAGGCGGCTAAACGCGCTGTCGAAGATGCATTCCGTCATTCAACGCTCAGCGTTTTCCAGTCCCTTAATCTGGATGCCGCACAAATGCAGGTTCGTGTAACCGTTGGTGTCGCACAGCCAGAGTTGGTGGATTGCGATGCCGTGGCGGCAACGCTACCGCGTGGGGTTGCAACGGTAACAGCAGTTAAGGGCGGTCAAAACGTACAGGATCCAAAAAACGGAACCTACCACGTGGTTGCCACTGCCGCAGTCGAAGCATTGTATCCAATCGATTCCGTCGATTGGAAGCTAAGTTAGGAAGAGTGAACAAAAGCGCGTAGGGTTTCCACGCTTGGAATCTCCAACGCCCGCTTTTGACGCGCCAATAAACCCATTTTGCGCATGCGGCCCATTTCACGGGCCACGCTTTCACGTGATGAAAATATAAATGCGGCCAGCTCGGATTGTGTTGGTGGGCGGGGAATTAGAACTGAATCTTCATCACCATGTTGATATTTCTCAGCCAATTCCAACAACGCATCATGCAGACGCTCGTCGGCATTTTTAGCATTAAAATCGACTACACGCTTAGACAGGTCACGTAGGTGCCCGATTAAGATATTCAGCAATGAAAACGTCATGTCCGAATGGCTTTTCATCAATTGGATATAATTTGCTTGATCAATGCGCGCGGCTAAACATTCCTCTGCTGCGACGACAGATGCAGAACGCGGACTGTCATCCAGAGCGGAAAACTCTCCAAAGCAATCACCAGTTCCAACCGTAATAAATGAAACCTCGCGGCCACTATCGGTATAGATTGTTGCCTTGGCGGATCCCCGTAATACGAAAAACACATCGCGGTTGTTGTCGTCGGCGTTAATTAAAAACTGACCCGACTTGTATAACTGCGTACGCCAGCGCGAAGACAGCAAATCCCAGCTGTCTTGATTAATTTGACCCAAGAAACTTTTGGATGGAAAAGTGAGTTCATTACGTAACATGGTGGTATCCTAACGCGATTTCACTTAAATTAAGTGATAAAAATCACTATAATCAAATTTAATAGCGCGTACAACAAGGAAAAAACGACCTCTGCATGTCGTAAGTTGGCTTGAACGAATCGTAAAACCGTGAAAAAAATGATTAAAATTTCACGACGACTGGAACAAAATGCTTCAAGAAATGACAAATTCGCCAAAAACATTGGGAGCTGACTTACGCGCATTACGTAAATCACGCGGCCTAACGTTGACGCATTTGTCTGAAATTCTGGGTCGTTCTGTCGGATGGTTAAGCCAAGTCGAACGCGACATCTCTTCACCAACGATCGAAGAGTTGCGCAAAATGGCGGAAACCTTGAATGTCCCAGTATCGTTGTTTTTTGGCCAATCAGACGCCAAGGCAGACGAAGTAGGTCGTATCGTTCGTAAATCTGGACGTCGCAAAATTGGTGGGGGTGATGTCGGCTTGGTCGAAGAGCTGTTGTCGCCTGACTTAACCGATGAATTTGAAGTTCTGCGATCTGTCTTCGCGCCAAATGCAAAGCTGTCCAGCTTCGTTACCCGCCCAACCCAAGAGGTAGGCTATGTGATTTCAGGCAGCCTGAATTTATGGATAGCGACAGATAAATTCGAACTGACGGCGGGCGACAGCTTTCGTATTCGCGGCGAACAATTCAAATGGGCGAACCCTGCCAAAACCGATGCGGTTGTGATCTGGGTGATCGCGCCACCAATCTACTAGGAGATGTTATGAAAACTGGATCTTGTGAATGTGGTGCCGTGGCATTTGAAGCACACGGTGAAATGCGCCCATCGGTGGCGTGTCATTGTACGCAATGCCGCAAAACCAGTGGCCACTATTGGTCAGCGACACAGGTGCCAAATGAAAGCCTGAAAATTATTGTGGACAAAGGTTTGAAATGGTTTCGCTCATCCAATTGGGCGCGCCGTGGATTTTGCACAGAATGCGGGTCATCGCTATTTTGGCAAATGGACGGCGAAGGCACCACATCGATTGGATCGGGTACGTTGGACGGTGAAACTGGCTTAAAAACAGAAAAACACATCTGCGTGGCAGATAAAGGCGACTATTACGATATTTCGGATGGCCTGCCGCAATTGGATAAATGGTAATGTTGGATACACTGGCAGCAATGGAATGGGTAACGATTGCATCCTTTATGGGTGCAGCTGTTATTCTATATCTTACACCTGGCGCAGATATGATGTTCACGTTGGCAACTGGAATTTCCAGCGGACCGCGCGCCGGTCTGGCCGCCGCCATGGGTATTTCGGCGGGTGTTTTGGTTCATGTTTCGATGGCGGCGTTGGGTTTGGCTGTATTGTTATTGACCTACCCGGCCGCATACTCTGTGATCAAATATCTGGGCGCTGCTTATCTGGTGTTCTTAGCAATCCAAAGCTGGCGTGCTGGTGACGATTTACGAACAGGCAATGGTGCCTCAGGAACATGGCGCGCATTTCGCCGCGGGTTCATAACAAACATCCTTAACCCCAAAGTGGCATTGTTCGTTTTGGCATTCCTACCGCAATTTACTGACCCTTCAATTGGACCCGTGTGGCACCAGATCATTTTGTTGGGTCTTATGTTGGCAACGGGTGGCGTGATTGCGGATGGTGCATTTGGTATTTTTGCAGGCGTCATGGCAACGCGACTACGCACAATGACTGGTGCCATGAATAAATTTGCCGCTTTGGTATTTGGCAGCCTGGCAGCCAAGCTGGTGGTGAATTAATGGGAGACGCTATGAAAACATATGCCGGTTCCTGCCTCTGCAAGGGTGTGACGTTCGAAGTCACGGGTCCTCTACAGGATTTCCAAACGTGCCATTGCATTCAATGCCGTAAAACATCAGGACACTATGCGGCTAATGTAACAGTATCTTCACTTCAGATGGAATTACTGCGTTACGATTCTTTGAAATGGTTCACTTCGATGGATCAGGTCGAAAAGGGCTTTTGCAGCGATTGTGGTTCCAGCCTTTTCTGGAGCTTTGCTGGGCGTGACGGATGGAACGTTGCCGCTGGCGTATTCGACGATCAGCTTGATGCAAAAATAAGTCACCACAGCTTTACCGCAGAAAAATCAGATTACTACACTTTGGATGATGGCCTGCCGCAGGCACCATTATTTGATTTAGAGGTATCAGTGAAGCCAAGTTTTTACCCGAAACCAAAACCCACACATAAAACAGACAACGAACAATAAGGACGCAACGATGTCAGATTTCCCTACAACGGCCCGCGTGGTCATTATCGGTGGCGGTGTTATCGGCACCTCTACGCTCTATCACTTGGCCAAAGCAGGCTGGAAAGATTGCGTTCTACTTGAAAAGAACGAGCTTACAGCAGGTTCTACATGGCACGCGGCGGGTAACGTGCCAAACTTTGCAGGCTCTTGGGCTGTGATGAATATGCAGCGCGACGGCGCTGCGATGTATCGCACCTTGGGTGATGATGTTGGTTATCCAATGAATTATCACGTTACAGGATCGATCCGTTTGGCGCACTCCAAGGAACGGATGCAAGAATTCGAGCGCGTTGCTGGCATGGGCCGTTACCAAGGATTGCAAATGGATATTTGCACACCAGCAGAGCTTAAGGAAATGCACCCATTCATGGAAACGCATGATCTTGTGGGTGGTCTTTGGGATCCACTGGATGGCGATATTGATCCTGCACAATTAACGCAAGCAATGGCCAAAGGTGCACGCGATGCAGGCGCACGGATTGAACGTTTCTGTCCTGCGCTAGGTGTTGAACGTGATGGCGATGAATGGATTGTAAAAACGGCCAAAGGCGACATCCGCTGTGAATTCGTTGTGAACTGTGCTGGCTATTATGCGCAACGCGTTGGTGAGATGTTCAAACCCTTTGGTGGTCGCACGGTGCCAATGGTTGTTATGTCACACCAATACTTTCTAACCGAAGAAATTCCAGAATTGGCCGAATGGACGAAAGAAAAAGGTCACAAGGTTCCATTGGTACGTGATGTTGATACATCTTATTATCTTCGCCAAGATAAAAACGGTTTGAACCTTGGCCCATACGAGCGCAACTGTAAGGCACATTGGGTAACGCCACAGGATCCAATGCCTGACGATTTCTCATTCCAGTTATACCCAGATGATCTGGAACGCTTGGAATACTATATCGAAGATGCAATGGCGCGTGTCCCAATCTTGGGTGAGGGTGGCATTAACCGCAACATCAACGGCCCAATCCCATACGCACCAGACGGCTTGCCAATGGTTGGTCCAATGCCAGGTGTGAAAAACGCATTCGAAGGCCACTCATTCACCTTCGGCATTGCCCAAGGTGGCGGCGCTGGTAAGGTGTTGTCCGAATGGATCATGCACGGCGAAACCGAAGTGGACATGTGGGCGGTTGATCCACGTCGCTACACTGACTTTGCGGATCATGATTATTGCTTGTCCAAAGCGTTGGAAACTTATGGCCACGAATACGCCATGCATTTTCCACGTCACGAATGGCCTGCAGGTCGCAACAAAAAATTGTCTCCAAACCATACAGCATTGATGAATTCTGGCGCACAAATGGGTGCCTACAACGGTTGGGAACGTGCGAACTGGTTTGCAAAAGACGGCGATGACACATCCGAAGAAGCAACGCATACTTGGGAGCGCGGTGGCCCATGGGCGGCGCGCATCAAAGAAGAAGTCGAAGCCGTGCGCGATAACGCAGGTGTCTTGGATATGCCAGGCTTCTCTCGCTTCACGCTAACGGGCGCAGGGTCTGCTGAATGGTTACGTTGCCAAATCGCGGGCGCATTGCCAAAGGTTGGTCGCATGAACCTTGGCTACTTCGCTGACAGCCGTGGTCGCATCGTAACAGAGGTCACAATCATCCGCTTTGGCGATGATGACTTCTTGTTGATGACAGCAGCCGTTGCGCAATGGCACGATTTCGAATTTTTGAAAAAATCGCTGCCGACAGATGGCTCTTTAGTCCTTGCAGATGTTACCAAGGACTTCTCAACATTGATCTTAACAGGCCCAAAATCACGCGAGATTTTGGAAGGCATGACGACA
>Ga0209532_1000119_pt1 | contig 76576 bp, 67 predicted proteins | sample COG_02_FD_184746 | JGI IMG/M metagenome (GOLD analysis project Ga0209532, IMG submission 184746) | Pelagic Microbial community sample from North Sea - COGITO 998_met_02 (SPAdes) (version 2) | ecosystem: Environmental > Aquatic > Marine > Neritic zone/Coastal water | place: Helgoland, sampling... | reverse complement strand
CCTCAGCCTAAGTCGCTAGTCCGATTATTGTTTATACCTTAGGTTTCAGCTCTTGCGCTTCAAAAGCACGCCAGATTCCAAATGTGCTGTCCAGGGGAACTGATCAAAAACCGCCGCAGACTCAATCTTATGGGTGACACATATCTGTTCCAAGTTATCCGCTAAGGTTTGCGGATTACAGGAAATATACAGAATATTATCGAAACGACTAATGAGCTTTACCGTATCCTCATCAAGACCAGCGCGGGGCGGATCAACAAAAATAGTTGAAAATTTATAGCTGTCTAAATCAATCTCTGCCAATCGTCTAAAAGGCCGCTCTCTGTTGAGTGCCTGGGTAAATTCCTCACTCGACATTCTCACTACGGTCACATTTTCAATCCCGTTAGCAGAAAAGTTGGTACGCGCAGACGCGACGGATACCTTGGAGATTTCTGTGGCCAGTACCTGATCAAAATGCTGCGCCAGTACTGCGGTAAAATTGCCGTTACCACAGTAGAGTTCAACCAGATCACCTGTGCTGCCCTGGAGGCACTGACTGGCCCATGTGAGCATCTGCTGGTTAATCCCTGCGTTTGGCTGGGTAAAGCCCGACTCGACTTGCTGGTAGCTGTATTCTCGGCCATCAACCTCTAAGGTCTCGGTGACAAAGTCAGACTGCAAAACTACTTTTTGTTTTTTGCTGCGGCCAATCACGCCAATCGAAAACTCTTCTTGAAGTGCTTTGGCTTCTACTTCCCAGTCTGTATCCAGTGGCCGGTGATAAATTAAGGTCACCAGCACCTCACCGCTGCGGGTGGTTAAAAATTCGAGACTAAACAGCTTTTTACTTAGCAAAGAGCTGCTATTAATAGCGAGCAAAAGAGGCGTCATCAGCTGTGTAATCAGCGGGCCGCCAATAGGAAACTGGGTAATAATATAGGGGCGTTTTTCCCCAGGGCGATTCATCGCGTAATGAGCCTTGCCGTCCTCGTGCCAGATACGAAATTCAGCACGCATGCGAAAGCCAAGAGGCTGGGATGGGAAAACATCAATTTCAGAAAAGTCTAAATTCGAAACGGTTTCTGTATAGGCTGCGATTTTATTATTGAGCTGGTCGCGATATTTCTCGCGGCTATATTGGGGGTCTGTCATTTGGTTTTATAAATCTCGTCGGTTTTTGCGGCCATTACAAAATCATTGTGATGAAGCCCGTTAATGCTATGGGACCACCAGGTAACCTTAATTTTTCCCCATTCCACTACAAGGGCAGGATGGTGGTCATTGCTCTCAGCAATATCTCCAATCTGGTTGGCAATACTTAGGGCCTGTAAAAAGTTACTGCATTTAAAGGTTCGCTCAAGTTGCAAAATGCCATTGCGATTCTCTAGACTCCAGCCCGGGATCTGCGCAGCTAAGGTCTTTAGATCGGCGCCACTAACTGCAGTTGCATTGGCTGGCGTTGCCTTACAGATATAGTCTTTAAGATTAGTTGGCGTTGTCATAGACAATTTTTCGGCTTCGGCAATCCAGCAAATTTGGCCACCAGTCTGGCAGGGCTGCCTGGAAACTGCTGGTTGAGATAAATACTTCGACCCATTTCGACCCCAAGGCTATGACTGATGCTTTTGCACAGTGGGCGCATCGAGGGTGAGAATCCGTAACTATTATAAAACTCGCGAGCGACCTGCAGTATCTCAATGTGCGCAGGACTTAGAACAATATTATCTTCCATAGCAGTGGCCTGAGCATGTTCAATACTCCAGTCAGGCAGATTATTAAGATAGTTGCTCTCTGTAGTCATAGTGTTTTTTAGGCCATTAAAAAAGCCCTGGGATTAATCAGGGCTTTTATTGAAACATAAGTCGATGCTTAGTCGTCGTTCATGATGCCAAAAATATGTAACAGGCTCAGGAACAGGTTGTAGATCATCACGAACAGGGTAACGGTTGCTGAGATGTAGTTGCGCTCGCCGCCGTGAATAATTGCGCTGGTCTGCCACATAATCATAGCCGATGACAACAAGGCAAACACTGAACTGATGGTCAGTGACAGAGCAGGGATCTGCAAGAACACATTGGCGATAGCGGCTATAAATGCCACTAGCATGCCAGTCATCAAGAAGCCGGTCATAAAGTTGAGGTTCTTTCTGGTGGTCAATACATAGGCTGAAGCGGCGAAGAAAATCAGTGCCGTTGAACCCAGTGCCAGCATAATTGGCTCTGAACCCTGCGTGGCAAGAAACATATTAAGGATTGGTCCGAGAGTGAAACCAAGCCAGCCAGTCAGTGCGAATACCCAAAACAGGCCGCTGGCATTATTTTTGTTCTTCTCGGTCATCCATAGGCACAGAACATAGGGCAGTAAGGTCCAGAGCCCAAAGTAGGGCGCGTTCATGGCCATTGATAGGCCAGCCATCATGGCGCTAAACGTCAGGGTGGCGCCGAGCAACAGGTACGTGCTGCGCAGAACCTTGCTGACTTCAGGGCTTAGGGCTGTGCTTTCAATGCCGCGGGTTGCTGTTTTGCTGCCGTAGTCTTTACTGTCCATTTTTTACATCCTAAATCGTTGTATTTATACGCATAATAATACCGGTTAAATCCGATATTGTCAGTGTTTAGTTATAGACCCCATCAATGGCAAAACTTTCCAAGTTGTAGCCATTTTTATCCAGACTCAGTGCCCAGCCAAAGTTTTCCCAGTCACCTAAAACTATACGTTCCGACTGGCCGCCGAGATTGCCCCGCACGCTATCAATTTTGTGGCGGTCGGGTCGATGTGTGTGACCATGGATCAGAACATCGACCTTATACTTGGTCATCACAGCGGCTACAGCCTCTTTATTAACGTCCATTATCGCACTGGCTTTATTGCTATTGGCAGCCATGCTCTTGGCGCGCCAGTCGCTGGCCAGTTTCTGTCTGCGCTTTAGAGGCAGATGGGCGAGGAGCCAGCGATAGACTGGATTGCGTGCCTTGCGTCGAAAACGCTGATAGTCAATGTCGTCGGTGCACAGTGAATCCCCATGCATCACCAGTGCTCTGTGGCCATAGTGCTGGATAATCGCCTCATCGCCGAGCATCTTGGCGCCTGTATTGACTGCAAAACCCTTGCCGAGCATAAAGTCCCGATTGCCTTGCTGAATATACAGGGGTACACCAGAATCACTGAGAGTCCGCAGGGCGGTCTGAATCTCTAGGGATAGGTCGCTGGGATCATCGTCACCAATCCAGGCTTCAAACAGATCGCCGAGAATATAGAGTGCACTGGCCTTTACTGCCCGCTCTTGCAAGAAAACCAAAAACGCCCGGGAAACTGCCGGGCGCTCGGGTGATAAATGCAAATCTGATATAAACAGTACGGGCATAAGGTGCTCTATCCGTTAGCTTGCTATCTACAACTTTATCTACTTAGCGGCGTATTCTTCGCTAATCACTGTTTCAGTAATTTCGATAGGATCAACAGGAACATCACCATGGCCAGCATGGTTACCTGTTTCAACGCCTTTAATATGCTCAATCACATCCATGCCTTCAACAACCTTACCAAATACCGCGTAGCCCCAGCCCTGCATATTCTTGCCGCTGTGGTTCAGGAAGCCGTTGTCGGAAACATTGACAAAAAACTGTGAAGACGCTGAATGAGGTTCGCCGGTGCGGGCCATAGCCAGAGTACCGATTTCATTCTTTAAGCCATTATCGGCTTCGTTCTCGATACAGTCACGCGTCTCCTTCTGAGACATATCAGCATTCATGCCACCGCCCTGAACCATAAAACCGTTAATAACCCGGTGGAATATGGTGCCAGTGTAGTAATCATCCTTGGCGTACTGCAAAAAGTTAGCTGCAGTTAGAGGTGCTTTGTCGAAGTCCAGTTCAATGGAGAAGTCGCCCATAGTGGTGCGGAATGTGATCATTGGTTATACCTGTTTGAGAGTAAGTAAATCTGTTGTCTGCATTTTAGTTTGTAACAGGCCTGATTTAAACCAATGTTTGTCATTTTCAGGTTTTATACCGGCTTTTTTGTTTATTGCACTGGTTGCTGCGGCTATAATCTCGTCCTTACTTAGCCTGCCCGATTTGGATCTATGACTGACACCGATAAACCTATTAATTTTATCCAGCATGTAATTAATGCTGATCTCGAAGCTGGCCATGTCACCAAGGTTGTTACCCGCTTTCCACCCGAGCCCAACGGTTACCTACATATAGGTCACGCCAAGTCGATCTGCGTAAACTTTGGTCTCGCCGCTGAGAACGGTGGCGGCTGTAATCTGCGGTTTGACGATACCAATCCTGAGAAAGAAGACGAGGAATACGTCAACGCCATTATCGAAGATGTTCGATGGTTGGGTTTTGAGTGGCAGGGCGATATCTGCTACGCCTCAAACTATTTCGACCAGCTCTATACCTGGGCCCAGTACCTTATTGGTGAAGGCAAAGCCTACATCTGTGAGTTAAATGCCGAACAGATGCGTGAATATCGCGGTACCTTAACGGAAGTTGGCAAAAACAGCCCGTACCGTGAGCGTCCTGCCAGTGAGAGCCTCGATCTGCTCGAGCAGATGAAGCTGGGTGCGATTGACGAAGGTACCATGACATTGCGCGCCAAAATTGATATGGAATCGCCGAATTTTAATATGCGCGACCCAGTGATGTACCGCATTAAAAAGATGGCCCACCAGCGCACCGGTGACAAATGGAATATTTATCCCTCCTACGACTTTGCCCATGGTCAAGAAGATGCCATTGAAGGGGTTACTCATTCTGTATGCACCCTAGAGTTTGCCGCTAACCGTCCTCTCTATGAATGGTTTGTGGCCAATCTGCCACTGCCCTCAACACCGAGGCAGTATGAGTTTGGTCGCCTAAATTTAAATTACACCATTACCAGCAAGCGCAAGCTTAAGCAGCTAGTGGACGAGAAGCATGTTGAGGGTTGGGACGATCCGCGTATGCCAACTATTTCCGGTCTTCGCCGTCGCGGTGTCTCTGCCTCTGCGATCCGCGAGTTTTGCGACAGCCTGGCCGTGGCTAAAACCGATGGCGTTGTGGATATGGCTCAGTTTGAGCACTTTATTCGCGATGATCTCAATAACAATGCTCGTCGTGCTATGTGTGTGATTAATCCTGTGCTGGTGACATTGGCAAATTATGCGGCGGATAAAACGGAGTCTTTTACCGTACCAGGCCACCCCAATCGCGATGATATGGGCGAGCGATCACTGGCCTTTGGCCGACAGATTTATATTGATCGCAATGACTTTAGTGAAGACACCACATTGTCGCGCAAGAAGTTCAAGCGTCTAGTGATTGGCGATTACGTGCGTCTGCGCAGTGCCTATATTATTCGTGCCGACGAAGTAATTAGAGATGCAGCTGGCGAGATTATTGAAATCGTTGGTGCCATTGTGCCGGACACTGTGGGACAGGATGCCCCTGAGGGTATTAAGGCTCGTGGTGTCATACATTGGGTGTCTGTTGCAGAGAACGCCGACTGCACCGTTAAAATTTATGATCGTCTGTTTAATAAAGCGGCACCCGATGCTGGGGAGGAGAGTTTCCTAGAGCATATTAACCCAGAGTCATTAACCGTTATTTCTGGCTGTAAAGTCGAAGCCGGTCTGGTAAATGCTGTAGCTGGGGGTCATTATCAGTTCGAGCGCGAGGGTTACTTTACGCGAGATACAGTCACTAATGCAGCTGAGCTAGTCTTTAACTGCACCATTGGATTACGGGATAACTGGAAATAATTGATGAGCCTAGCCCTCTATAACACGCTATCCAGAAAGAAAGAGCCCTTTACGCCCTTAGACGCAGAGCGCGTGACTATGTATGTCTGCGGCCCCACGGTCTACAACCGTGTGCATATAGGCAACGCAAGACCTGCTGTTGTGTTCGACACCTTGTATCGCGTACTGCAGAGCCTCTACCCGAATGTTCAGTACGCCCGCAATATCACCGATATCGACGATAAAATCATGCGCACGGCGGCCGAATTGGGGGAAGATATTTCAGTGCTTTCCCAGCGGTATGCTCAGGCCTATTTTGAAGATATGGCGGCACTCAATAATCTCGAGCCAACGATCACGCCCTATGCTACCCAGCATATTCCAGAAATGATCAATATGATCGAGCGGTTAATTGCCAAAGATCATGCTTACGTCGCCGAAGGTAATGTCCTTTTTGCCGTGCAGTCTATGGACGATTACGGCAAGCTTTCCGGTCGAGCGCTGGACGATATGCTCGCCGGTGCACGGGTTGAAGTGGCTTCCTATAAAAAATATGCGGGAGATTTTGTTCTCTGGAAACCCTCAGCCGACAATGAGCCAGGTTGGGACAGCCCCTGGGGAAGAGGGCGTCCGGGTTGGCATCTTGAATGCTCCGCCATGATCGAAAAACATCTTGGCGAGACCATTGATATCCACGGCGGCGGTCAGGATCTAATCTTTCCCCACCATGAAAATGAAATCGCCCAAAGCTGCTGCGCTCATGATGGCAAACCCTTTGCCAACTATTGGCTGCACAATGGTTTTATTAATATCGAAGGCGAGAAGATGTCCAAGTCTCTGGGCAATTTTCGTATGGTTAATGAGCTGTTAGAAGAGTATCCCGGTGAGGTGCTGCGCTATGTGATTCTGTCGGCGCACTATCGTTCTGAACAGCAATTTAGCAAAGAGCTATTGGACAGTGCCTGGCGCTCCCTTGATGGACTCTATGGTTTCTTACGCGGGCATGAGCCAGTGACTGCGATTATTAATCAAGACAGCGCAGGTTATAAGGCACTGCTCGACGACCTAAATACATCCATGGCCATCAGCGAATTGTATCGACTGGCTAAAGAAATGCATGCTGCCAATGGTGCCGGTAACGTCGATTTAGAATCAAAATTAAAAGCTGAGTTAATGGGATTGGCCGGGTTGATGGGTTTACTGCAGCAGGATTCTGAGCAGTGGTTTACGTTGGCCCGTGGTGGCGATGCTATTAGCGCGGAAGATATCGAAGAACTGATTGAAAAACGCAAACAGGCCAAAACCGATAAAGACTATGCGGGTGCCGACCAGGTACGCAAGGATTTACTGGATCTTGGGGTTATTCTGGAAGATAGTCGCGAGGGTACAAGCTGGCGTCGGGCCTGATATACAGGGCGCCTTTCGGATGGTTGCATACAGATTTCTTTAGCTTATTAACCTAGCAATCTCGAAGGTTTCGAGCATATCAACACCACGATCTAACAGTTCAGTGGCAAGGGCAATATTACCCACCTCATAGGTCACCAGTTTGCAGTTGGCTAGCTGGGGAGCATTGACCAAATCAAAGTCTGCCGGGATTAGTTTATGGTCAACATAGATAAAGTCTGGCCGGGCCTGATTAACCAAGGGGTGATCAAGGTCATCCCAGCAGCGCAGCACGACGCCCACCAACGGCCATTCGGCCTCGCGAGCGTCTATTGCTAGCTGGTAATCAAAACTCATCACCACTGTCTGTCTCATCACGGGCTGTAAAATAGCCAACACAGAGTCAGTGATAATCTCCCGCCCACAATGGGCGATAGACTCATCTTTAATCTCAACAAAAGCCGTTACCTTAGGATTCTGCTGCAGAATACCAACGAGGGATTCCAAGGGTGAAATTCGCTCCTCAATAAACTGCTCACCTAGGCGCTTGGGCTCGTAGGCAGGGTAGCCGAGTAATATTTCTCGAGTCGTCTTGGCAACCTCGATATCCGCGCCACTGACTCGCATAAGGTCGGTGTCATGGTAAATAATGGGTAGCTGATCGAGGCTGAATTGCACATCGAGTTCAATAAATCTGGCGCCAGCCTCAATCGCTTTGTTGAGAGACAGGGCGGTATTCTCTGGATATTTAGCCTGATAGCCACGGTGGGCAACGAGCTTTTTCGGGTGGATCATTGTTGTTGCCTGATTCATTACTGATTGGGCTAATGGTATCCTTGAAGCATTAAAATTTAAAGGGCTTGAAGATGTCTTTAGTACTGTTTGAAATTCGCGATAATGTCGCCCTGTTAACCCTGAATAACCCCGATAAACGCAATATGCTCACCCGAGAAGTTTGTGGATTGATCGTTGACTATGTGGCTCAGGCGGAACAGCATCCCGATGTTAAGGCACTGATAGTTACAGGCGCAGGCCGAGCATTTTGTGCGGGTGGCCAGCTTAAAGACCTCACTCCGGATAAGGAGATGCTGGAGACTATTTACAGTGGCTTTTTGAGTATCGCCAACTGCACCTTGCCAACCATTGCGGCGATTAATGGGCCGGCTGTAGGTGCTGGTTTTAATATGGCGGTGGGCTGTGATGTGCGTATTGTCACTGAAAAGGCGCGCTTTGAGCCACGCTTCTTTGGCTTAGGGTTGCATCCTGGTGGCGGTAATACTTGGATGCTGCGTCAGTTAACCAGCTGGAATACTGCCGCGGGTATGCTGTTATTTTCTCAGTCGCTAAGTGGCATTGAAGCGGTTGAAAAGGGTCTGGCATGGAAATGTGTCGAGGCGAAAAAGCTGGTTGAGGAGGCGATTGAGTTTACTGCCAATATCCGTGATCTGCCTAAGGAGCTGCTGTTGCGGACTAAGCAGACGCTACGACTGGCCGGTGGCACCAATAGTCACAAAGAGATGTTGGATTTAGAAACCACCGAGCAAATCTGGTCGATTGAACAGCCCTTTGCTCGAGATTCTATTGCAGCTATGATCGATAAAATTAGCAACAAATCATAAGGCCGTCGATAGGCTAAGGGCCCTTGATAAACTAAAGGCTTTCAATAAGCCAAGTGCCTTTTCTTAGTTAGCTGAAGCCCTAAGTTAGCTGAAGCTCTTAGCTACTTAGTCGCTCTTTCAGCGGCTACCACGCACTGCAAAATCAGCGTGTTAATGGTCATAGGGCCTACGCCGCCGGGGACTGGGGTATAGGCGCTAACGCGATCACCTAGGGGTGCCAGTTCGATATCGCCAACACCACCTGGGTGATATCCAGCATCAACAACCACCGCACCATCTTTAATCCATTCGGCTTTAATGAACTCTGGTCGGCCAACAGCGCCTACTAAAATGTCTGCCTGCTTAATCAGATCGGGTAGGTTCTTAGTTCTGGAGTGACAGATAGTGACTGTGGCATCGGCATTTAATAGCATCAGTGACATTGGCTTGCCAAGAATCGGGCTGCGACCCACAACAACAGCATGCTTGCCGGACATTTCAATATTGTAGGCTTCAAGAATACGCATAATGCCCTGGGGTGTGGCTGAGCCGAAGGCTTCTTCGCCCATGGCCATACGGCCAAAGCCAAGGCAAGTAACGCCATCGACATCTTTGGCTAGGGCAATGGCGTCAAAGCAGGCGCGTTCATCAATCTGCGGCGGCACGGGGTGCTGTAACAGAATGCCGTGGCAGTTGGGGTTGGCGTTAAGCTCTTCAATTTTTTCCAGCAATTGCTCGGTGGTGGTCTCTTCACCCATCTCTACTTTGGTGCTGTCCATACCGATGCGCTTGCAGGCATTTTGCTTCATTTTTACATAGGTCGCTGAGGCTGGGTCGCCGCCAACGAGTATGGTTGCCAGGATAGGTGCCTGGCCGCCGTTTTTGGCCTTGAGCGCAGAAACCCGTTCACTGAGTTCAGCTTCTGTTGCTGCGGAGAGAGATTTACCATCAAGAACCAATGCCGACATGTGAATACCTGTATGAAATAAGGGGTGAATTAGAGACGCCAAAATAGGCAGTGGCGTAAATTAACGCCGACATGTTAACCGTTCTTTGGTTGTTTTTTAACTGGTTTAACTGAGAATAAGGAAATCTAATGATATGAAGCTTGAGGGAGCATTAATGGGGTGGACGACGGGGATTGAACCCGCGACCACCGGAATCACAATCCGGGGCTCTACCAACTGAGCTACGTCCACCATTAAAGCGATATAAATTTGAGACTTTAACTATTTAAACCAGACAAAAAGACCTTGGTCCGCCCACCAGGGCTCGAACCTGGAACCTTCCGCTTAGAAGGCGGATGCTCTATCCAATTGAGCTATGGGCGGCATAGCCTTCAAGCTGAGACCGGAAAGTGGTCGGGGATGAGGGATTCGAACCCCCGACATCCTGCTCCCAAAGCAGGCGCGCTACCAGACTGCGCTAATCCCCGAATGTCTTTCCATACGGTCTCTTTCGAGAGCGCGCATAATACTGATCAAGCCGGTTTCCGTCAATGTGAAATCATACTATCGGGCAAATTATCCGTCACTTTGTAGTAATAGCCCAAGCTTGGCTTCAAATACAGTCAGCTCCCAATAATATTAGCCCCCAACGGTACCTAAATCAGTATTCTTTCGCGCTTAAAAGGTACCTCTAACAATGGATGTTTTTCGTCATGCTGACGGGCATTCAAATGCCCAGAATAGACGGCATTAGCAATCGTGCCTGGGGCAAAGCAGTCACCTACGGCCGTTAGAGTAGAGATACCACTTTGGGTCCAGAGATCAGACTTTATTTCTCGCTCAGCGATCAAGGTTTGGTAGAGCTGTTCATGGGGTAATTTCTCGGTGACCATTACCAGTGCATCTGTATCAACAATCTGTTTTTTATCGGTGTACACACAGGCCAGCACGCAGTGATCGGCTTCAATACGGCTAAGATTTTGCTGGGTGTAAATAGTCACCCCAAGTTCTAGCAGTCGAGTCTGAATACGGTGCTGCTCCATGGTGTAAACCGTCCAGGGGGATACCAGAGCATCGTTGGTGACGAAGCTAACCTGACAACCGGCAGCGACCAATTTCTCGGCAATAACCCCGCCCATATAGAAGTTGTCGTCATCAAATAGCATAACTTTCCCAGAGGGGAGTTTGCCGGCAAAAATATCATCTGGGGTAAACAGCTTGCTGCTGTCTAGGCCTTCAACGGAAAAAGGCGTTGAGCGGCTAATACCATCGCGACGCCAATAGGCACCGGTTGCCAGATACACATGGGGTATGTCAAAGCTCAAAATATCCCGGGCATTCAGGCTGCTATCAAAATACAGCTCTACATTGGGAGCTTTACGCAGCCAAAGCTCGCGGTAATCTGCGACGCGCTTCCAAGCGTTTAAGCCGGGAAGGGCAGATTCCTGTAACACTCTACCGCCTAGTTGCTTGGAGGCTTCGGCAAGAGTTACCTGATAGCCACGCTTGCCCAATGACATGGCCAGCTCCATACCGGCGGGGCCAGCGCCCACCACCAGAACTGCATCGTCGGTATTTTTCGCGGGGATTATTTCCGGGTGCCAGCCTTTGCGCCACTCTTCACCCAGGGTCGGGTTTTGGGTGCAGCGAATCGGCGAGCTATTCATGTCTCCGGTCACGCAGATATTGCAGCCAATACATTCACGGATATCGTCGAAGCGGCCTTCACGAATCTTGTTGGGTAAAAAGGGATCGGCGATGGAAGGGCGGGCAGCACCAATCATATCCAGTACGCCACCTTTTATTAGTGAGACCATTTTGTCGGGGCTGGTATAGCGGCCCACACCTACAACAGGCTTTTTAGTTACCTGCTTAACAAAGCTTGTAAAGGGTTCCTGGTAACCCTCTTCGGCAAATCTTGAGGTCTGAGAATCATTCGACCAGTCAGAGATATTCACATCCCAGAGGTCCGGTATCTCAGACAGCATCTCAATAACTTCTCTGCCCTCATCACCACAGCGCAGGCCGCCACTGGCGATTAATTCATCAACAGCAAAACGGCAGGCTACGGCACAGCGATCACCCACGGCTTCTTTGGTGTCCTGTAACACCTGTTTCATCAGGCGGACTCGGTTGACGAGACTGCCGCCATACTCATCGGTACGGCGATTATGGCGGGGGGACAAAAAGTGCTGTAGTAAGGTGAGGTCATGACCAAGGTATACATAAATTATATCGAAGCCCGCGGCCTTGGCACGCAGTGCCGCTTGGCGGTGCCAGTGCCGGAAGTTAGAAATATCCTTTTTATCCATGGCCCGAGCGCTAAAAGGTAGGTTGTCGTAACAGGCCGTATGGCTGGGTGCTAGAGGAACCTCCCGAGAATAGAGATTACCTGTTGAGGAACCGCTATGGGCGAGTTCAACACCGGCCAGAGAACCATACTGATGCACGGCGTCTGTCATCAGCTGCAAGCCAGCCATATCCCCATCGTCCCACAGGCGGCCTTCTATATAGGGGGTCACATCTGAGGTTGGATGTATCTCCATCATTTCGGTGCACACCACGCCCCAGCCACCCTCAGCTTTAACGCCGCGCATTGCTGCCAGTGACTGGGGCCGTAGATGGCCCATGCCATTGCAATGGGGTACCTGATAGAAACGATTAGGGGCCGTTACTGGACCTATTTGTAGAGGCTCAAAAAGGCAGTCGTAGTTACTAATATTCATGAGATCTCGGTTTTATTATTTTGTTTGTTCGAGGGCATTAGTGTCTGATACTCAATGGAAAATCTCAATAGAAAATAATGCTGGTGGGTAACCCTATGGGGTATCAGGTTGATCCAAGGTAACCACAATGATTCAATGCGCTGTTCCTGCTCATTTAAGGCAGCTTTCCATCCAGGTACTATTCTAATTGGAGATCCCAGCGTTATGATCGAAGTCACCCTTAAAGGGAAAGCGCTACAAAGCCTTGGCGAAGCGCCTGTAGGACTGGGGTTAAGTTCATTGCCCCTGATATTATTATCCTAGAACTTCAGCTGCAACAGTGTCCACTATGCCCCTTATGTGACGGGCAGTCGGTTGCGGAATACCATACGGATAAGCGCAGAGACTATCTGCAATGTGGCGATTGCGAACTAGTGTTTGTACCCACCCATCAACAGCTAAGCCAGCAAGATGAAAAAGCAGCCTATGACTTTCATCAAAACTCACCGAATGATGTGGGTTATCGACAGTTTTTAAGCCGTCTCTCTGGGCCATTGATGGACCGCCTTGAGGCCAATAGTCAGGGGCTTGATTTTGGTTGCGGTCCAGGTCCAACACTCTCAGTAATGCTCGAAGAGCAGGGCCATCAGGTCGCACTTTACGACATCTTTTACGCCGATAATCCAGACGTTCTAATCGGTGGATATGACTTTATTACCAGTACCGAAGTGATTGAACATCTATCTCAGCCCGGCGCAGAATTGCAGCGCTTATGGAGTCTGTTAAAGCCTGGTGGTTATCTTGGGTTAATGACTAAGCAGACAACCAATTGCGAAGCCTTTGCCAGCTGGCACTATAAAAATGACCCGACCCATATCAGTTTTTTCAATAATCAAACCTTCGACTATCTGGGCCATCAATGGGGTTCAGCGCCAGAGTTTATTGGCGCTGATGTTATTATTTTCCGCAAACAGACTGCCTCGCCTGAATAAAGGCCTGCACTGAACGGCTAATATCCTGCTCGCTGGTCACCCAGGAACAGACGCTGATGCGAATGACTTTTTTACCCTTCCATACCGAGCTGCCCAGCCAACATTCCCCGGACTGTTGAATTGATTCAAGAATAGATTGGGTGGTTTCATCGTTATCGCTGGGTGCAACAATTACCTGATTAAAGACCACATCATTGAGAACAGTAAAGCCTGCAGATGTAAGCTCACCGGCAAACTGCACCGCTCGCTCATGCAAACCAAAAACCAGCTCATCAACCCCGTCAGACCCAAGGTATTTCAGTGCCGCCCAAAGCTCAATGGCTCTGGCTCGTCGAGACATCTCTGGGGTGTAGAGCATGCCATCACGGTTTTCGCTAAAGTTTAAATAGGCGCCAGAGGCTTGCAATGCCATAACCAAGGCATCCTTATCCCGGCACAGCAATATGCCGCTGTCATAGGGTGTGTTTAAGGTTTTGTGACCATCCACAGACCATGAATGGGCTTTTTCCATACCCTCGGTCAGATGGGCAAGGCGTTTGGTACCACCAGCCCAGAGACCGAATGCCCCATCAATATGGACCCAGGCATCGACTGCATTGGCGTTATCGCAGATTTCCTGCAGAGGATCAAAGGCCCCTGAATTAACATTGCCGGCCTGCAACAAAACAATACAGCTATTATCCAGAGCGGGCATAGCCCCGGGGATAATGCGTCCCTGATCATCACAGTCGACCCATTCAATATTGTCGATACCAAAACCCAGTAATGCGATAGCCTTGACCACGGCGCCATGGGTCTGGCTACTAGCAATCACACGAATCGGCGGTGCGCCGCTATGACCAAGCTGATTAAAGTCCCAGTTATGATTTTTAAAGATGCGGTAACGTGCCGCCGCAAGGCCACAAAAGATAGCCGACGAAGTGCCGCTAACAAATCCTGCCACGGTGGTATCAGGTAGGCCAAATAGCTGGCGCAACCATTCCTCGCAAACCTGCTCCAGTTTAGAGGTGATCGGGGACATGACATAGAGCGCGGTATTCTGATCCCAGAAATCCGTTAGCAGCTTAGTCGCTAGACTCACAGGTAGAATGCCGCCATTAACAAAACCAAAGTAACGGCCACCAGCCTGGGCAACAGAGGCGGGTGAACCATACTGATGTAGCTGTTCTAAAATTGCCTTGGCATCACCGGAGTTCTCAGGCAGGTCTTCATCAAAATGCCTGAGTTCTGCAAGGGCCTGACCCGAGGGGAATACATTGCGCACCAGCGCCTCATCCGCATACTCAAAGGCATAGTTTTGAGCCTGCTTATAGAGGGTTTTAGCCTGCTGTTCCTGCTGCATCTTGTCACGCAAGGTCATATTTTTCACTCATATATTGGTTATAATTAGTGTCGGTCGCAGTAAATCATAGACTCACTCTCTAACAAAGCTAGAATAGCCAGCAATTCAGTTAGTAATACTATTCAATCTACTATTTTTTACGGGAAAGCACGCTATGTTTGAAGGGAATACTCTCAGCCTTATCAGGCTCGACAACGATTTTGCCGAAATTAAATTCGATAGCCAAAGTGGCTCGGTAAATAAATTCAATGAAGAGACCCTTGGTGACCTTCGCAGTGCCCTAGACAGTCTAAAGGCAGAGCAGGGCATTAAGGGTTTGCTTCTAAGCAGTGGTAAGTCGGTATTTGTAGTGGGTGCTGATATTACTGAATTTAAAGAGATGTTCTCTGCGCCCAAGGCAGACTTTATTGCCGCCGCGCAGATCGCCAATGGATTGTTTTCTGAGATCGAAGACCTGCCTTATCCGTCAGTTGCTGCGATTAACGGCTTTGCCCTAGGTGGCGGCTTTGAAATCTGTCTGGCCTGTGACTGCCGAGTGATCTCCTCCAAGGCTGCGGTTGGCTTACCAGAAACTGGGCTGGGTATTATTCCAGGCTGGGGCGGCACAGTGCGCCTGCCAAGACTAATTGGTTACACCGCTGCAGTGCAGTGGATCGTGTCTGGGGCACAGCAAAAACCAAAGGCGGCACAGCAGTCGGGTGCAGTAGATATTATTGCCGAGCCCGAAGAGCTGCGCGCCCAGTCCCTGGCAACATTGCAGGAAATGGTCGATGGAACCCGTGAATATCAGGCCCGTCGTATCCAGAAAAACTCTCCACTGAGCATGTCGGCTGCAGAGATTGATGCTACATCAGCAAATTATCGCGCGGCTATTGTCGGTAAAGTAGGCAACCATTATCCGGCTCAGCTAATAGCTGTTGATCTGGTCGCCGGTGCCGCCGGTTTGGGTCGTGACGAGGCCATTAAAGCTGAAAACGAAGCTTTCTATAACATTACTCGAACGCCTCAGGCGCGTGCACTGGTGGGTTTATTCCTCAATGATCAATACGTGGTTAAGCAGGCCAAAAATCGCGGCAAGGCCCATAAGCCTGCGCCGATTAATATGGCGGGCGTGATTGGTGCCGGTATTATGGGTGGCGGTATTGCCTACCAAAATGCCATCAGAGGCTACAACGTGGTGATGAAAGATATTGCCGAGCCAGCATTGGATCTGGGTATTCAAGAAGCCAGCAAGCTTCTCGCCAAATCTGTTAAGCGCGGCAAGTTCGACGAACCAAAAGCAGCGCAAATTTTAACCAAGATTAAACCCACACTGGCTGATAGCGACATCGCTAGCTGCGACATGCTGGTAGAAGCAGTGGTGGAACTGGAGGCGGTTAAGAAGCAGGTATTACCAGCGGTAGAATCTCAGTTAGCCCCCTCAGCAATTATTACTTCTAACACCTCAACTATTTCAATTACCCGTCTGGCAGAGTCATTGCAGCGTCCAGAAAATTTCTGTGGCATGCACTTCTTTAACCCTGTCCATGCAATGCCTCTGGTGGAAGTTATTCGCGGCGAGAAAACCTCTGACGCTACTGTCGCAGCAGTTTGCGCCTACGCACTGGGTCTGGGTAAAAAGCCAATTGTGGTTAACGACTGCCCGGGCTTCCTAGTTAATCGCGTGTTATTTGCCATGTTATTTGGCCTCGAAATGATGCTCACAGAAGGCGCGGACTTCCAGCAGATCGACAAGGTAATGGAAGGTTGGGGACTCCCAATGGGCCCGGCATACCTCATGGATGTGATTGGTATAGATACGATTAATCATTGCTACCCAGTGATGATCGATGGTTTGCCAGAGCGGTTTAAAAAGACTGCTGATGTATGGCCAACAGAATCAATCTTTAATGCCAACCGACTGGGTCAGAAAAATGGCCTGGGTTATTACCGTTATGAACTCAACGAAAAAGGTAAGCCAGGCAAAGCCGTCGACCCTGAAGTTATCGGCATGTTAGAAAATCTCTACGGTGAAGCCCATGCGGTTGATGCCGACGAAATTATTGATCGTCTGATGATCGCCATGGCCATGGAAATGATTCATTGCTTGGAAGAGGGCGTGGTTGCCTCGCCGGCAGAAGCGGATATGTCATTGGTTTACGGTGTTGGCTTCCCAGCATTTCGCGGCGGTGTCTGTCGCTGGATGGATGAGACGGGTCTTCAGGAAATCTGTGATCGGGCTGATAAATATATGTCTATCAGTGAGTTGTATCGTCCCACCGATAAGTTGCGCGCGATGGCCGCCAATGGCGAAACTTTGTATTAGGCTATTTATATTTAGAAGCGAGTTTGTGAAAACTTACTTTGCATCCTGGGCCCTTTGTTCAGGGTGCCTAAGTGAGGTTTTAGAGTCAGTGGATCCTTCGGCTTCGCTCAGGATGACAGTCTGAGGCCTCTTGTTGCCAGCTCCCAGTTTGTCATCTCGAACGCATGTGAGAGATCGCGAGATCCCTCGTCGCTACGCTCTGTCGGGATGACAAGACTGGAGTGCCTGTCGGGATGACAAGACTGGAGTACCTGTCGGGATGACAAGACTGGAGTACCTGTCGGGATGACAAGGATGGAGTGCCTGTCGGGATGACAAGGATGGAGTGCCTGCCGGTATGACAATGGTGGCGCACCTGTCGGGATGAAAAATTAGCGAGCGATGGCCCTATAACGTAACAGGCCGCTCAGGCGTCCCTTGCATAAAGGGTCCATCAACACAGATGCGCTTTCCAACCGGCGAAGCACAGGCTCCACAGATACCAACACCGCACTTAGTCAGATAATCGATCGCGCTAAAGATCTGATCATCGCGACAGAATTCCCGCTGCACTTTCGCTGCGGCGTGCACCATGGGTGCAGGCCCACAGTTATAGAACACCAACTTATCTAACTCCTGCTGATTCATCTCTTCGAGACGGCTACGCAACAGTTCAGTGACAACACCCTTAAAACCTTCAGTGCCATCGTCTGTAGCTACGTGAACCTTGGCGATCTTTTTACATTCATCGAGATAGTAGAGGCGCTCGGCTGTGCGTGCGCCGGTAAATACTTCAGCGTTGCCAAAGTCGCGGGCTAGCTGATACACGGCCGCTAAACCAGTTCCGCCAGCCACTGCCATAATCTTGGCATCTTCAGGTGGCGACACAGCAATACCATGAGGGCCGCGTACATAGACTTCTGTGCCAACCTCTAAGTCCATCAGCGCATGAGTAAAGATACCCACGTCGATAACGGCGAGCTGGAAGGGGTCATCCGCTAATGCAGAAAAGGGCTTTTCGCCGACACCTGGCACCCAGAGGAAGACAAACTCACCGGCCTGAATATTTACTTTGCGGTCGAAGGTCATAACGCAGATATCGTTGCAGACACGCTTATTTTCCACCAGTATCACGGGCGAGTAATCCATATCTATGTCGTAGCGAATATGGGCTTCAGCCTTGTCTGAGTCGAAGCTCATGTCTGATTCAAGCTGATTAAAGTAGCTACCAATTTCGTCTGTGGTCATGCCGGTTAGGGCAGAACCTATGCCGACAATGGAGGCGCCAGCATTAATGAATTCTCTGGTGTCGGCGGCACTACTAACGCCACCGCAACCAATAATGGGCAAGTCGGTTACTTTACGAATCTCGCGCACGCATTTTAGGGCGATGGGCAGTACGCCTTTACCCGACATGCCACCAGCGCCATTACTGAGTACTGGATGTCCATGAGACGCGGTATAGCCTGGCCCGACAGTGTTAATTGCACAGATGCCATCGGCACCACCGGCGGCAGCGGCTAGGGCTATCTCGCCAATATTAGGGGTGTTGGGTGTTAGCTTGGGGATTACTGGGATATCGACCACGGCTTTCACTGCGGCGGTAATCGCGCGAACCATCTCCGGATCCTGGCCCATGGCCATGCCATAACCTTTGGCGTGGGGGCAGGAGAGGTTGAGTTCTAAGCCATCGGCTACTGGTGCCATGATCTTGGCGACTTCAACAAACTCTTCTAGGCTGCCACCGAAGATAGAGACCAGTAAAAAACGATCTTCGGGAATTCGGAGTTTTGCCATTGCTTCGGCAGCTACTAGCGCGCCTGGGTTGGTCAGGCCAACGGCATTGACAAAATTACCCGGGGAATACTGGCTGTACACAGGTTCGCGGTTGCCCTCGCGAGGCACAGGACCAACACTCTTGGTGGTGATCACGCCGATTTGCGGCATATGATCAAACATATACTGAATAATGGGCACTGCGGTAGTGACAATTCCAGAGGGAACTGTAAAGGGGCCTGAAAGGGTCTTGCCAAGAAATTCTGTCTTCAAGATAGCTCGCTCGAAACTAGTTATATGTGGTTGTACGCAGGCGGAGATTATACCGATTTTAAACAATTAATCTGCCTAGATTTAAGCTAGCAAACATAAATAGGGCAGAACCAAAAACGCCCCTGCTTTTTCTCAAAGGCAGAGGCGTTTTTAGTGACAGCGAGTCAGTTCTAAAGAGAGATCTCTTAGAATTGATTCATGGTGTTGTCTTCACCGGATGCCTTAAGTGCAGCATCGCCAGCAAAGTATTCTTTATGATCATCACCCATATCTGAGCCCGCCATGTTCTGGTGCTTAACACAGGCAATACCCTGACGGATTTCCTTGCGCTGAACGCCAGCAACATAACCCAACATGCCCTGGTCACCGAAGTACTCTTTAGCGAGATTGTCCGTAGACAGTGCGGCTGTGTGGTAAGTCGGTAATGTAATCAGGTGGTGGAAGATGCCCGCATGCTGCGCTGCATCGGCCTGGAAGGTACGAATCTTTTCATCGGCAGCAATTGCCAGTGCAGTTTCATCGTAGGTGACATTCATCAGATCGTTACGGTCGTAGGCTGCAACATCGTCACCGGCTTCAGTCATGGCATCAAAGATCTGCTGACGGAAGTTAAGGGTCCAGTTAAACGATGGGCTGTTGTTGTAAACCAGCTTAGCGTTTGGAACAACCTTGCGAATCTCGTCCATCATGGCGCCAATCTGACCAACATGTGGCTTCTCGGTTTCAATCCAGATCATATCAGCGCCGTTCTGCAGGCTAGTGATACTGTCGAGGATGCAGCGAGCTTCGCCGGTACCTGGCTTAAACTGGAACAGGTTGCTAGGTAAACGCTTTGGACGTACTAGCTTGCCGTCACGGTTAAGTACTACATCGCCGTTCTTCAGATCTGCTGGAGAAACTTCTTCAACATCGAGGAATGAGTTGTACTGATCGCCCAAATCGCCTGGCTCACGAGTAACCGCGATTTGCTTCGTTAGGCCGGCACCCAATGAATCGGTGCGGGCAACAATAACGCCGTCATCTATACCTAGCTCAAGGAATGCATAACGAACTGCATTGATCTTGGCTAAGAAATCTTCATGGGGAACAGTTACCTTGCCGTCTTGGTGACCACATTGCTTTTCGTCAGATACTTGGTTTTCAATCTGAATACAGCAGGCTCCAGCTTCAATCATTTGCTTGGCCATCAAGTAAGTGGCTTCCGCATTACCAAAACCAGCATCGATGTCGGCAATGATCGGCACAACGTGAGTCTGAAAGTTATCAATCTTGTCTTGAACCGCAGCTTTCGCATCGCCCTGGGCAGCATCTAACTCACGGAAAAGGCCGCCAAGTTCACGGGCGTCAGCCTGACGTAAGAATGTATACAGCTCAGCAATAAGAGAGGCAACTGATGTCTTTTCGTGCATTGACTGATCGGGCAGTGGACCGAACTCAGAACGCAATGCAGCAACCATCCAACCTGAGAGGTAGAGATATTTTTTGCTAGTCGTGCCGAAATGCTTCTTAATCGAAATCAGCTTCTGCTGACCGATAAAACCGTGCCAGCAACCCAGAGACTGAGTGTAAGCAGAGGTGTCGCCGTCGTATTCAGCCATATCTGCGCGCATGATGCCGGCAGTGTACTTAGCGATCTCGAGGCCAGTTTGAAAACGATTTTGCGCGCGCATGCGTGCAGCTGACTCTGGGTTGATAGCATTCCAGGCGCCGCCGTAACCTTCGAGTACTTTGGCGACTTGCGCAATATTATTAGTGTATTCAGACATTGTTAGATAACCCCTTTTGAATTCCGTTTATTTGACAGTGAGACAAGTTTAGGTATGATGCCCCCATTAATCTAATTGATAGTTTTGATTGCGGGCATTCCTTTTATGAATATATCAAGAGTCGATTTAAACCTCCTAGTGTACCTAGATGTGCTACTCCGAGAGTGCAACGTTACAAGGGCTGCCGAGGAGCTTGGCATCAGTCAACCGGCTATGTCTAACAGCTTACGGCGGTTACGTGACCTGTTTAACGATCCCATTTTGGTGCGCACCAGCGACGGTATGACACCCACCGATAGGGCTCTGGAATTACAGCCTCTGGTGCGCAATGTACTGTCGGCCGCAGAGCAGGCGATTTTACCAAAAACCGACTTTGATCCAGCGGGTTCTACGCGTATTTTTCGGATTATGGCCAGTGACTATACAGAGTCGACGCTGCTGCCGGTGCTGCTGCGCAATCTGCGCAGAGAAGCCCCAGGTATTCGTCTCGATATTATGACGCCCAGTGATGTGAGCTTTCATGATGTAGAGCGCGGCAAGGTCGATCTGGTGATTAACCGTTTTGACACCTTGCCCCAGTCCTTTCATCAGGTGCATCTGTGGGACGATAGCTTCTCCTGCGTAATGAGTGCCAATAACCCTGTCAGTAAAAATTGGAATCTGGAGAGTTATCTTTCCAGCAAACATGTCTGGGTCAGTAAAACAGGCATGGGCGTTGGCGTGGGTATGACTCCAGATGATGTGCAGCGACTGGGCTGGGTTGATGAAGCTCTTACCAAGATCGATGCCAAGCGCGACATTACATTATTTACAAGGCACTACCAGGCGGCGCTACTGCTGGGGGAGCAGGAAGATTTGATTGTTACCATTCCCACCATGACTGCAAAGGGTATGGAGAATAATCCTAAGGTAGTGATTCTTGATCCTCCCTTTGATATTCCCCGCATGCGCTTGAAAATGGTTTGGAGTCCGCTTTTGCAGCATGACCCCGGTCATAAATGGTTACGCCAGATGATCAAGTCTGTGTCTGAAGAGATGCTTAGTCAGGCATAAGAGAGCCATATTCTAGGCTTAGTTAGGCCAAATCCATTCAATGAATAGCAGTAATACAAGCCATAAATTTGGCTTATTGTCCCCCAGCTAATAGACTTTCGTTTTAACACCAGACCGTTGGAGAGCCACAAATGAGTGAACGTACCGAGCGAGCAGGACTACAGATAGCCAAGCCAATGTATGATCTGGTCAATGAACAAATCTGCCCCGGCACCGGTATTGATCCAGACCTATTCTGGTCAAAGTTTGCTGGCTTAATTGCTGATTTCGCCCCTAAAAACCGTGAACTACTAGAAAAGCGCGAATATCTACAGTCTCAGATTGACGCTTGGCATGATGCCAATCAAGCTGACTTCGACTTCTCAAGTTACAAAGCCTTTCTCCAAGAGATTGGTTACCTGGTTCCCCAGGGGCCTGATTTCACCATTACGCCCGAAAATGTCGATACAGAGATCTGTCAGCAGGCCGGCCCCCAGTTAGTTGTACCTATTATGAATGCCCGATTCGCACTTAACGCTGTTAACGCGCGTTGGGGTAGCCTCTATGACGCTCTCTACGGTAACGATGTTATTTCTGAAGATGAGGGTGCTGAGAAAGCCGGTGCCTACAATCCAGTGCGCGGACAGAAAGTGATCCACTACGGCCGTGAGTTTTTAGATGGCGCTGTGCCTCTGGCCACAGGCTCTCATAAAGACGCACTGTCTTATACCATCGTCAATCAGCAGCTCGTTATTAGCATTAACGAGGGTTCCATTGCTAGTTTGGCGGCTCCTGAGCAATTTGTTGGCTATCTTGGTGCTGCCGAAGCACCCACATCAATATTACTGAGAAGTAATAATCTACATATCGAAATTCAAGTTGATGCCGGCCACCAAATTGGCGCTACGGACAAAGCCGGCGTTAAGGATATTGTTCTCGAAGCTGCACTTACCACCATTATGGATTGCGAAGATTCCGTGGCGGCTGTCGATGCCGAAGATAAGGCGCTTGCCTACAGCAATTGGTTGGGGCTTATAAAAGGGACATTGGAGGAAACGATTCATCGCGGTGGCAATAGCTTTGTTCGCTCTATGAATCCAGATCGAAGCTACCTAGCCGCCGATGGCAGCGCGTTAACATTGAATGGCCGCAGCCTCATGTTCGTGCGCAATGTTGGACATCTGATGACTAACCCAGCTATTTTAGATGCGCAGGGTAATGAAATTCCCGAAGGTATTATGGATGCGGTGATCACTAGCCTGATTTCACTCCATGACTTGAACGGTCAGAGCCCGCTTAATAATTCGAGCACTGGCAGCACCTATATTGTTAAGCCTAAGATGCATGGGCCAGAAGAAGTCGCGTTCACCAATGACTTATTTGATGCCATCGAAGATGCCTTCGGCCTTAACCGCCACACTATAAAGGTAGGCATTATGGATGAGGAGCGCCGCACCTCGGTAAACCTCAAGGAATGTATTCGCGCCGCCAAAGGTCGTGTGGTGTTTATCAACACAGGATTCCTCGACCGCACCGGTGATGAAATTCATACCAGCATGCATGCTGGGCCCTTTGCACTGAAAGGCGACCTCAAGGCGTTGCCTTGGATATCGGCTTACGAAGACCAGAATGTTGATGTTGGCTTGGCCTGTGGTTTGAAAGGCAAGGCGCAGATCGGTAAAGGCATGTGGGCAATCCCAGACAATATGGCCGATATGATGAAAATCAAAATCGCCCACCCGAAATCTGGCGCCAATACCGCCTGGGTGCCATCGCCAACGGCCGCAACCTTGCATGCTATGCATTATCATCAGGTCGATGTTGTCAGCCTGCAAGATCAAATTGCCAGCCGCACAGCGGCTAATGTTGATGATATTTTAACCATTCCGTTACTCGGCGACCGCAAGCTGACTGTCGAGCAGATTCAGCTCGAACTAGACAACAATGCTCAGGGCTTACTCGGCTATGTAGTTCGCTGGGTAGAGCAGGGCGTCGGTTGTTCCAAGGTACCAGACATTAATAACGTAGGCCTGATGGAAGATCGCGCTACATTGCGTATCTCCAGCCAGCATATGGCTAACTGGTTACACCATGGTATCTGCAGTCAGGAACAGGTTATGGAAACATTAACCCGCATGGCCGCTGTTGTTGATGGTCAGAACATGGGTGATGCTGAGTACGTGACTATGGGTCCTGACTTCACCAATAGCATCGCCTTTCAGGCTGCCTGTGACCTTGTTTTCAAAGGAGGCACGCAGCCCAGCGGATACACTGAGCCCTTGCTTCATGCCTATCGCCAGAAAGCCAAGGCTGCCAGCTAATGAAATCGACGCCGGATCTCTGTGACGACTATCCCGAACTGGTCCAAGCGGTTGAACCCCTGTTCAGTAACTTTGGCGGCCGAGAAGTGTTTGGCGGGCAGATAGTCACGGTTAAGTGTTTTGAAGACAACAGCCGCGTCAAAGAGTTAGTGGCTACCCAGGGGAATGATCGAGTTATGGTGGTAGATGCCGGTGGCAGTATGCGCCGAGCCTGCCTTGGGGATATGTTGGCCGAACAAGCCTCAGCCAATGGCTGGAGTGGCATTATTATCTATGGCTGCATTCGTGATGTAGATGAAATTATGGCCACAGAGATCGGCGTTCAAGCGCTGGGTGTACACCCCATGAAAACCGAGAAGAAAGGTGTTGGCGAAATCGATCTCGCGGTTACCTTCGGTAGCGTTACCTTCAGGCCCGGTGACTATGTCTATGCCGATAACAACGGCATTATCGTCTCGCCGAAAGCGCTTTCTTAATAGATCGGTAACGCTAGTTCGGTTATCGCCTCGACCCTCTGTGACGTTCATCCTAAAAAACATCCCAGTAATGCAACATTTTGGTGCGCTAAAGATTGCCTTATGACCGCGAATAAGAAAAGATAGTCGCCTTTAAGCGCAGGCCAATTCCTGACTGCCAATCTCTATGACGAGTTATGAAAATGATCAAACCTATTTTGAGAATCACTGGGCTAGTACTAGCTACTTTTATAAGTGTTCCAGCTGTCGCACAGACTAAGGCTCTACTCGATTCCAACACTCGTTTTCATCCGGTAATCAGCTCAACCGGCATGGTCGTCTCTCAGGAAATACTGGCCAGTCAGGTGGGGGCAGACATTCTGGCCAAGGGCGGTAACGCCATAGACGCGGCTGTTGCCACTGGCTTTGCCCTTGCTGTGACCTTGCCTCGCGCCGGTAATCTGGGTGGTGGTGGCTTTATGATGGTGCACTTGGCAGAAGAGAATAAAACTATTGCCATCGACTATCGCGAGATGGCACCTGCCGATGCGTTTAAAGACATGTTCCTTAACACGGAAGGGGATGTGGATAATCTTAAAGCTCGCTTTAGTATTCAGTCATCAGGTGTTCCAGGTACGGTCGCTGGTTTAATTCATGCCCAGGAAAACTACGGTAAGCTCAGTTTAAAACAGGTTATAAGGCCGGCCATCAACCTAGCCCGCAACGGCATCCCCGTCAGTATAAGCCTGGCTGAGTCATTGGCGTCTCGCAGCGGGCGCCTGCAGAAAGATGCCGCAACCAAGAAGTACTTCTTTAAAGAGGATGGCGCCGATTATGAAGCTGGTGAGGTTATCCGTCAGCGAGATTTGGCTGCCACATTAGGACGTATTTCCGCCAAAGGCGCCCCAGGCTTTTACCAAGGTAAAACCGCAGCCTTAATCGTCGACCAGATGGAAAGTACCGGCGGGCTTATTAGCTTGGCAGATTTGAAGGGGTATAAAGCCATAGAACGCACCCCAGTCTGCGGCGATTACCGCGACAACAAAGTCTGCGCAATGCCCCCACCTTCGTCGGGCGGTGTTCATATGGTGCAGATGCTCAATATTCTTGAAGGCTGGGATTTACAGGCGCTGGGTCATAACAGTGCGGATTATATTCACCGTTTGGTGGAATCCATGCGTCGTGCCTATGCCGACCGCAGCCTGTATCTGGGTGACCCAGACTTTTTCCCAGTACCTGTTGCCCAGCTAACCGACAAAAAATATGCTGCAGCATTGCGTCAGCAAATTGATCTAGACCACGCCAGTCGCTCAGAAGATATACGACCTGGGCTTGTTGATACCGCCGAGAGCACCGAAACAACCCATTACAGCACCTGGGACCAATGGGGCAATGTCGTGAGTAACACCTACACCTTGAATTTCTCCTACGGCAGCGGAATTTCCGTTGCGGGGGCTGGATTCCTACTTAACAATGAGATGGATGATTTTTCAGCCAAGCCAGGTTCACCCAATGGCTACGGGCTAGTAGGTGGTATTGCTAATTCGATTCAGCCCGGCAAACGTCCGCTATCATCGATGACGCCTGCCATCGTCTTTAATCCCGAGGGCGCACCCATTCTTGCCACTGGCAGCCCAGGTGGCAGCACTATTATTACCGTGGTAATGCAGATGGTACTAAATGTACTTGAGTTTGATATGGGTATTGCTGAGGCGACAGCCGCCTCAAGAATCCACCATCAATGGTTACCGGATAATATTTTCTACGAGTCTGGTTTGTCTGCGGATACATTGCGTCTGATGCGTGAGATGGGTCATATTCTTAACGATAAGCCGGGAAGGCTAGGGGCTGCTGAGAGCATTCACAGCAAGGGAGATGGCGTATTGTTTGGCGCTGAAGACCAGCGGCGTCATGGTTCAGGGGCTGTTGCTCAGCCTTAGGGTAAGGGTTATTTGGTCTTGTAGTGACGAGAACGAGATCTCTCCCTGCGGTCGAGATGACAGTGCTGCGGTCGAGATGACAGTGCCGCGGTCCAAATTGTCATCCTAGCAGAGCGTAGCGACGAAGGATCTTTCGCTTACGCTCAACATGACAGTGACGCGGTCCAAATTGCCATCCTAGCAGAGCGCAGCGACGAAGGATCTTTCGCACACGCTCAATATGACAGTGACGCGGTCCAAATTGCCATCCTAGCAGAGCGTAGCGACGAAGGATCTTTCGCTTACGCTCAACATGACAGTGACGCGGTCCAAATTGCCATCCTAACATAGCGTAGCGACGAAGGATCTTTCGCACACGCTCAACATGACAGTGCCGCGGTCCAAATTGTCATCCTGACGGAGCGTAGCGACGAAGGATCTCTCGCACACGCTCAACATGACAGTGCTGCGGTCCAAATTGTCATCCTGACGGAGCGTAGCGACGAAGGATCTCTCGCACACGCTCAACATGACAGTGCCGCGGTCCAAATTGTCATCCTGACAGAGCATAGCGACAAAGGATCTTTCGCTTTCGCTTACGCTCAACATGACAGTGCCGCGGTCCAAATTGTCATCCTGACGGAGCGTAGCGACGAAGGATCTCTCGCTTACGCTCAACATGACAGTGCCGCGGTCCAAATTGTCATCCTGACGGAGCGTAGCGACGAAGGATCTTTCGCTTACGCTCAACATGACAGTGCCGCGGTCCAAATTGTCATCCTGACGGAGCGTAGCGACGAAGGATCTCTCGCTTACGCTCGACATAACAATTTTGTTATCGACATAAAAGCTTGATTATCGCCATGGCAGTTTGCTGCTCGAACTCTCAGCGGTTTACTTCCTAATCGTCCTTCCGGCCATTCTCAAACCGGCTCACTGATCCATCTTTATGCTTGAGAGTTGCGCGACGCTGCTCTCCAGTTTGATCTAGCAGCATGGGGTATTTAGGGGCCGTCATAAACTGCGCAAACCATTGCGCCAGCAGCTCATCATCATTCAGCGTTTCAAGTAACAAGCTCTTCACATTTTGAATATAGGCGTCGGGGATATTTTCCACGGCCATCGCTGGTGTCAGTGGTGGATCAACCAGATGTTTCGGAGCAACTATGCCGGTGAGTAATTCGGTGGCCAAGTCATCCATCATTTCGGTGGCTGCTGGGGCACGGAAACCCACAGAGAAGGTCGTGCAATCCCCAATAGCAACGCCATGATGAGCAATTTTAGGCGGTAGATAAAGTATGTCGCCTGGCTCCAGCACCCATTCTTGTAAGGGCTCAAAGCCAGCGAGAATCTTTAGCTCAGTGTTTTTTAATAGTGGAGTTTCATCATCACAGGCGGCACCAATCTGCCATCTGCGCTGACCAGTACCCTGAATAAGAAAGACATCGTAGTAATCAAAATGCGGCCCAACACTGCCGCCATCTTCAGCATAGCTGACCATAATGTCATCGATACGCCAGGGAGGTAGGAAATCAAAATGCTTTAATAGCTCACCTACTTCAGGTACCCAGAGATCAGCGGCCTGAACTAATAATGTCCAGTGGCTAGCCGGTAAAGAGGCAAAGCGGTCTTCAGCAAAGGGGCCATGTTCTAGCTTCCAATCTTCACCGATAACCAGCCGTGATTCCACTTCCTGCTCAAGAGACAGGCCGGCCAGCTCATCACCATCAATAGGCGGCTCGAAATCTGTAATTGCATTGCGAATTAACAGCGGCTTCTTCTGCCAGTACTCGGCGAGAAATTCTTCGGGGCTTACATTTCCAAGAATCATATTAGATATTTTTAGCCTGTGCAGAGGCATTGCCGATGTAGGATGCAGGGGTCATGGCCTTTAACTCAGCTTTCGCCGACTCTGGCATGTCTAGCGTATCGATAAAGGTCTGAATCGTTGACTGATCCATCACATTGCCACGGGTAAGGGCCTTGAGTTTTTCGTAAGGTTCTTCGATGCCGTAACGACGCATCACCGTCTGAATAGGCTCCGCTAATACTTCCCAGCTGGCATCTAGGTCTGCAGCCAGCTTAGTTTCATTAAGCTCAAGCTTACTAATACCCTTATCCAGAGAAGCATAAGCGATCATGGTGTAGCCGAGGCCAACACCCATATTGCGCAGTACCGTGGAATCCGTAAGGTCACGCTGCCAACGAGAAATAGGCAGCTTGGCCGCCAGATGGCCAAATAGTGCATTGGCGATACCCAGATTGCCTTCGGCATTTTCGAAGTCGATGGGGTTAACTTTATGAGGCATGGTAGATGACCCCACTTCACCTGCGATGGTTTTCTGTTTGAAGTAACCCAGAGAAATATAGCCCCAGATATCACGAGCAAAATCGATCAGGATGGTATTCGAACGAGCCAGGCCATCAAACAACTCGGCCATATAATCGTGAGGCTCAATCTGGGTGGTGTAAGGGTTAAAACTCAAACCCAGCTGTTCTATAAATTCCTGAGCAACCGACTGCCAGTCAATGTCGGCATAGGCAGAAAGGTGTGCATTGTAGTTGCCCACCGCGCCATTTATTTTACCCAGCAGCGGTACGGTTTTAAGTTGATCAATTTGACGTTGCACGCGGTAGGCGACATTGGCCATTTCTTTACCCACCGTGGTGGGAGATGCTGTCTGACCATGGGTGCGGGCCAACATAGACACATCAGCGAACTCTCGGCCCATGGCTGCGAGCTGGTCGGTGATAGCCTGCAGTGCGGGCAACATGACCTGATCACGTCCTTCTTTGAGCATTAGTGCATGGGACAGATTATTAATATCTTCAGAGGTGCAGGCGAAGTGGACAAATTCACTCACTGCATTCAGCTCGGCATTATCGACAATGGTTTCCTTGATGAGATATTCCACTGCTTTCACATCGTGATTCGTGGTGCGCTCAATCTCTTTAATGCGCGCCGCCTGCTCAAGCGTAAAGTTATCTACTAGAGCATTAAGCACTGCATTAGCTTCATCAGAGAATGCTGGTACTTCAACAACAGAGGGATGCTTAGAGAGTTGCTGTAACCAGCGCACCTCAACCATTACCCGATAGCGAATTAAACCAAACTCGCTAAAAACAGAGCGCAGTCGCTCTGTTTTTGAGCCGTATCGACCATCGATGGGTGAAACAGCGGTAAGGGGAGAGAGCGCGATATTGTTCATGATTTGTCCAAAATAGGTCGTTGAAATAAGCCGCCAATAATAACGGATTCAGCCCTTAATTTCAGATTAATTAAAGGCGCAGGAGGAATGTTGAGCGATTGTTCGATGCTCTAATACAGAGATTAGTGAAGGTATTGATAGCGAGCTTACTAACGGCTTATCGCGCAGGCAGTAATTTAGCCAACTGCTTGCGATAAAACGCCAGATGGATTCGCTTGCCACCCAACTGCTGCCACAGAAACGCGCTTCTAATAGCAGAAAATAACAGGCAACGAATACGTTGAGCCACCGCTGGCTGCTGCAGGTAACCACTGGAGCCGCTCACCTGGATGCGGAGTCGCAGAGTACTCACGGTGTCTTGGTAAAGCGAAGCGATATTGGCATAGACATTGTCATGGCTAATTGAGAAATGCTGAGCCTGACGCTCGGCGTTTTCAATACCGGTGGCAATTTTATCCAGCATCCCTTGGTCGCTAGACAACTTACGCGCCAGATACAGAATAGACACCACGTAACGCAGTATCTCAGCCTTATCTCCGTTGCCGTCACTGAACAACCGCTCCATGGAATCCATGCCCAGCTTTAAACCCGAGACGGGGCCATATATCTGGGACAATGAATCGGGATTTTGATTGAGCAGGGCACTCATGCAGAGCGACATATCATCGCTAGATGCCTCACCGGTATTGGCCAGTTGAGACACAAGTTCGCAGGCATGAAATACCGCGGCGAGAGCAACTGCTTGCTCTGAAGTAGGTTTAGAAAAAAACATTAGGCCTCTTTGATTGAATTCCAGGTGCGCTCGATGGTGCCCCCGCCCAGGCATTCATCGCCCAGATAAAATACCACGGATTGCCCAGGTGTTACTGCGCGCTGTGGCTCTGCAAATAGCACTTCACAGCCGCCATTATCATTGGGCGTCACCCAACACAGCTGGTCGGGTTGTCGGTAGCGAGATTTGGCATAGCATTCAAATGGCGCATCATATGCAGCATCAGAGCCAGGTACCCCATTAATCCAATTGATATCCGCCGCGGCGAGATTGTTAGTAAATAGTAGGGGATGCTGAGAACCCTGACCCACAATCAAAATATTGTTTTCCAAGTCCTTAGCCAAACTGTACCAAGGCTCCGCATTGCCATCCTTTACGCCGCCAATACCCAAACCCTGGCGTTGGCCCAGGGTATAAAACATAAGCCCCTGATGCTCACCCATGAGCTCGCCCTCAGGCGTACGCATCTCACCGGGCTGAGCGGGAATATACTGTTCCAGAAAGTCTTTGAAGCGGCGTTCGCCAATAAAGCAGATACCGGTACTGTCTTTTTTGTCGGAGGTAACAAAACCATGCTCATCGGCAATTCGTCTAACCTCTGGCTTTTCGAGCTCACCCACAGGAAACAGCGATTTGGCAAAGGCACTCTCAGCCACCGCATGTAAAAAGTAGCTCTGATCTTTATTGTTATCTAGGCCTTTTAATAGCTGGGTTTGCCCGTTTTTATGGCCCACTCTGGTGTAGTGGCCCGTAGCAATAAATTCTGCACCCATTAACTGAGCATAGTCGAGAAAGACCTTAAACTTTATTTCGCGATTACACAGGATATCTGGGTTGGGCGTGCGGCCTAGGCGGTATTCTTCGAGGAAGTACTCGAACACATTGTCCCAGTAATCCGCTGCAAAGTTAGCGGTGTGCAATGTAATGCCAAGCTTATCGCAAACCTGCTGAGCATCGGCGAGATCTGCTTTGGCTGTGCAGTACTCAGAGCCATCGTCCTCGTCCCAGTTCTTCATAAATAGGCCTTCAACCTGATATCCTTGCTGAATCAGAAGCAGGGCAGCCACAGACGAATCAACGCCTCCAGACATGCCGACAATCACTTTTTGTGGTTTGCTCATCAAAACACCAAGATAAAGAAAAACGGGAAGCCGATTACTATAGGCCGTTACGAAATATTTCCAAGGGGAAAATGCGCTGAGCGCGATAATCTTCAATACAGTCTAAGACCATGGTGCTACGTAAGCTGGCCTTATTAGCCTTAATTTCATCAAGAGACATCCACAGAGCCTCGTCGATATCTGAGTCAAGCACTGCAGTCTTGTCAAAGCCCAGAGCCTCAGCCACAAAGCTTAAGCGGTAATAGGTAACGCCAGTAGCTTCTGCAAAATGGGTAGAGATGCCTAAAAAGCCCCGAATGGCAACTTCCCAACCGGTTTCTTCCATGGTCTCACGCATCGCTGCCTGCAGAATGTCTTCACCAGGTTCAACATGACCGGCAGGTTGATTAATGACCTGCACGCCCAGTTTGGTTTCTTTGACCATTAAAAACGTATCGTCTTTTTCAATGACCGTGGCAACAGTTAGGTGAATTTTGTCGGGCATGGTACATCCTCCTGGCGGGGTTATTTACGTCCATTTGATCGGGCTTTTGATTGCGGAGATGAGTCGGGTGTGACGGCATCCTCTGTTCGGTACTCGCCGGGTTTAAGTTCCTCGAGGGTCCAGTCACCCACCTTGGCTCTTACCAGTCTTAGAGTCGGCAGATTAACCGCCGCGGTCATGCGCCGTATCTGACGATTGCGGCCTTCATTAATTACAATTTCCATCCAGCTGTCGGGGATTAACTTTCGCACTCTGATTGGCGGCACACGCTGCCATAGGCTGGGTTCGGAAATAAGCTTGCAGGATAGGGCGGTTGCCATGCCGTCTTTTAAGGTTACCCCAGCTAATAGCGCATCGCACTGGGCCTGGGTGGCGCTGCCCTCAACCTGAACCCAGTAGGTTTTGCTGAGTTTGTATTTGGGATCACTGATTTTAGCCTGCAGTAAGCCGTCATCAGTAAGTAATAAAAGTCCTTCAGAATCAAAGTCGAGGCGTCCGGCAGGGTAAACCGCTTTCACATTAATGTAATCCGCGAGAGTCTTTTTGCCACTATCATCCGTAAATTGGCTCAGTACCTGGAACGGTTTATTAAAAATGATCAATTTGGCCACGTTTTTTCTCCATTTAACCTCATTGTAAATGAAACAGGGTTACAAAAAACCGATGAATTCATGCTAAAATGCCGCAATCCGGTAAATTTTTTACAAACTAATTTTGCAACGTTTTATCGAATAATTAAAGATCACAGTCCACGGAGACAATAATGGGTTATCAACATATTCAGATTCCACAATCTGGCGAAAAAATTACAGTAAACGAAGACCTCACGATCAACGTACCTAACAACCCAATTATCCCTTTTATTGAAGGTGACGGTATTGGTGTTGATATTACTCCGGTAATGGTCAAGGTCATCGATGCGGCAGTAGCCAAAGCCTATGATGGCAGTAAGCAGATTTCCTGGATGGAAGTTTACTGCGGCGAGAAAGCAGCAGAATTATATGAAGGTGACTGGTTCCCAGCAGAAACACTGGAAGCGGTCAAAGAATATGTAGTATCAATTAAAGGTCCACTAACTACCCCTGTTGGCGGCGGCTTTCGCTCACTTAACGTAGCCCTGCGTCAGGAACTTGACCTGTTTGTTTGTCAGCGTCCAGTTCGTTGGTTCGAAGGTGTTCCTTCTCCTGTTAAAGCGCCTGATAAAGTTGATATGTGCATCTTCCGTGAAAACTCCGAAGATATTTATGCAGGCATCGAGTGGCGCGCGGGTACTGAAGAAGCGACTAAGGTCATCAATTTCCTCCAGCAGGAAATGGGCGTAACCAAGATTCGCTTTGACACTAACTGCGGTATCGGCGTTAAGCCAGTATCTGAAGAAGGCACTAAGCGTCTGGTCGCCAAAGCCATTCAGTATGCAATTGACCAAAACAAGCCTTCTGTGACCCTGGTTCACAAAGGTAACATCATGAAGTTCACCGAAGGTGCTTTCTGCGACTGGGGCTACGAAGTTGCCCGTGATCAGTTTGGCGGCGAGTTAATCGACGGCGGCCCATGGCAGGCCGTTAAGAACCCTAACACTGGCGCCGACATCATTATTAAAGACGTTATCGCGGATGCGATGTTGCAGCAGATCATTTTGCGCCCAGACGAGTATAGCGTTCTGGCCACATTGAACCTCAACGGCGACTACATCTCAGATGCACTGGCGGCTCAGGTAGGCGGTATTGGTATCGCACCTGGCGCAAACCTGTCTGACGATGTTGCTATCTTTGAAGCGACTCACGGCACAGCACCTAAGTATGCTGGCCAAGATAAGGTAAATCCGGGTTCATTGATTCTAAGTGCCGAGATGATGCTGCGCCATATGGGCTGGCACGAAGCGGCTGACCTAGTGATTAAAGGTATTGAAGGCGCTATTGGAGAGAAGAAAGTGACCTATGACTTTGAACGCCTGATGGACGGTGCAACTTTGATGTCCTGCTCAGAGTTCGGCGATACTATGATTGAAAACATGTAGGACGGTAGTGCTTTTTTTTCTATAAGCAAAGCCCGATACCAATAAAAAACCCGGCGTCACGTATGTGGCGCCGGGTTTTTTGTGGATCAAAGCTTTTAACAAGCTGATATTGGTGACTTAGTGGTCAAGCAATCCCACCTTCCATAGCGAGATTATGCATCATTGTGGGATCGTCCTCAGGCTCAACGGTTGTATCGACGGGCTGGATATTAACTGCATGCAGTCCCTTGACGCCCCGTTCAGTATCAAAGCTAACATACTGGCCTGCTTTGAGGGTTTTGTAGCCCTCCATATTAATTGCGCTGTAGTGGACGAAGATATCATCTTCACCATTGTCGGGGAGAATAAAGCCAAATCCCTTAGCATTACTAAACCATTTTATAGTACCTTTACTAGACATAACCTGTTGCCTTCTTCCTATCAAGCATTTTAAAAAAGAGCTGTACATCATTGCGCTCGTCAAGCACCTTAAAATAAGGATCTGCAACTCTAAATGCCCAAATTATTCTGTCAAGTACCGTTCGTCGGTTACTTGGAAAGTATATTCTGAGGTAAGATAACCACACACTTTCAATGACTAGTAATCGGCAGTTTTAGATGAGCGAAGAAAAAAATACACCAGATTGGCAACATGATGGAAATACTGTGGTCGAAGAATCAAGGCCAATCTTGAAGAAGCCCCGTATGTTCCAAGTAGTACTTTTAAATGATGACTACACACCAATGGAATTTGTAGTTGAGTTGATAGAGCAGTTTTTTTACAAGTCGCGAGAGAATGCGACTCAGATCATGCTTAAGATACACACCGAGGGAAAGGGCATCTGTGGCATCTACACTGAAGATGTGGCAGAGACGAAAGCGGCAGTAGTAAACCAATATTCGATGGACCACCAGCATCCGCTTCTGTGTGAAATAGAACCCTGTAACGACGACGAAGAGTCATAGATATGCTAAGTAGAGAGCTTGAAGTCACCCTTAATTTGGCCTTTAAAAACGCACGTGAAAAACGTCATGAGTTTATGACCGTTGAACACCTGCTCCTAGCACTGCTTGATGATGCATCTGCATCGAATGTGCTTAAAGCCTGCGGTGCCGACCTGGGAATATTGCGCCAGGACCTCGTTGAGTTTATTGACTCGACAATGCCAACCATTCCCGAAACCCAACTAGAGCAAGAAACTCAGCCTACCCATGGCTTTCAACGTGTGTTGCAGCGCGCTGTGTTTCAGGTTAACTCTGCGAACCACAGTGAAGTGGTCGGTGCTAATGTTGTGGTTGCGATTTTTAGTGAGCAAGAGAGCCAGGCCGTATATTTTCTGCGCCTGCAAAATGTTGCGCGCATCGATGTGGTTAATTATATTTCCCACGGCATCTCCAAATATGTAGATCAGGCCGAACCTAGCCCAGATCAGCATGAGCAGACTGGCGAAGAGGCCGGTGGCGGCGAAGCCAAAGAGGAGAGCCTACTCCAGCAGTTTGCTGTGAACCTCAATGAGCAGGCGCGACTGGGTCAGATCGACCCCTTAATTGGCCGCGATCAAGAGGTGGAGCGGGTCAGTCAGATACTCATTCGACGTCGCAAGAACAATCCCCTGTTAGTCGGTGAGTCTGGTGTCGGTAAAACCGCCATCGCAGAAGGCCTTGCCAAACTTATCCTCGAAGAGAAAGTGCCCGAGCCAATGTTGGGCAGCACCGTCTATTCATTAGACATGGGCTCGCTATTAGCGGGCACCAAGTATCGTGGTGATTTCGAGAAGCGCCTTAAAGGTATTATTGGCGAGCTGATGAAGCAGGATAAATCCATCCTGTTTATCGATGAGATTCACACCATCATTGGTGCCGGCGCAGCCTCTGGCGGCGTTATGGATGCATCTAACCTGCTCAAGCCACTGCTGTCCTCAGGACAACTGCGCTGCATAGGCTCAACCACCTATCAAGAGTATCGTGGCATCTTCGAGAAAGACCATGCACTGTCGCGTCGCTTCCAGAAGATTGATGTGCCAGAGCCCAGTATCGAAGAGACCTATCAAATTCTTAAGGGACTCAAGTCGCGGTTCGAGGATCACCATGATCTCAAGTTTACGAACCCGGCATTAAAAGTAGCGGCTGAGCTATCTGCCCGCCATATTAACGACCGCTTTCTGCCCGACAAAGCTATTGATGTTATTGATGAAGCCGGTGCCTACCAGCGCCTGCAGCCAGAGAGCAAGCGTAAGAAGACCATTGGTGTCAGTGACATTGAGTTAGTGATCTCAAAGATTGCCCGTATTCCAGCCAAGAGCGTGTCTAGTTCAGACAAGGCGCAGCTGCAGGGTCTGGCAGACAAACTCAAGATGGTAGTATTTGGTCAGGATCCAGCCATTGACGCACTGTCGACGTCTATCAAGCTAGCCCGAGCTGGGCTGCGTGATGGCAGCAAGCCCATTGGTAGCTTCCTGTTCGCAGGCCCAACCGGTGTCGGTAAAACAGAAGTCAGCCGTCAGCTGGCCAATGTTCTCGGCGTAGAGCTAGTGCGCTTCGATATGTCCGAGTATATGGAACGTCATACCGTCTCACGCCTGATTGGTGCACCTCCAGGCTATGTTGGATACGACCAGGGCGGGCTCTTAACAGAGGCCGTTAACAAGCAACCTCATTCAGTGATACTGCTCGACGAAGTTGAGAAAGCGCATCCCGATGTGTTCAACCTACTTCTCCAAGTCATGGATCACGGTACGCTCACCGACAACAACGGTCGCAAAGCGGACTTCCGCAATGTGATATTGATTATGACCACCAACGCCGGTGCTGAGTTGATGAGCAGAGCCTCTATTGGTTTCGCCGATCAAAACCACCAAACCGATGGCATGGAAGCAATTAAGAAAATGTTCACCCCAGAGTTCCGTAATCGCCTCGATAGCATTGTGCAGTTTGGCGAGCTGACCATGGACGTGATCAAAACCGTGGTCGACAAGTTCCTAGTACAGCTGCAGTCGCAATTGGACGAGAAGAAGGTCTTTCTCGACATTGATGATGATGCACGGGAGTGGTTAGCAGTGAATGGTTATGATGCCAAAATGGGCGCGCGACCTATGGACCGGTTGATTCAAGAGAAGATCAAAAAGCCATTAGCCGAAGAAGTCTTGTTTGGCGGGCTGTCAGAGAAGGGCGGTACGGTGTTTATCAGCGTAGAAGATAACGAGCTGGTAGTCGCCACAGAGCCAAAGACGGCAGAGGCGGTTTAAGCGTTAGAAGAACAGATCAGTAACAAGAGCGACAAAAAAACGAAGCGAGATAGCCAGTACAACTGCTATCTCGTTTTCGTTTGTGCGCTTTAAAAAAGCGTGCTTAAAAACAGAAAGGTTTAACGTTCGCGGAAGGTAATACGTCCCTTAGTAAGATCATAAGGTGTCATCTCAACCTTGACCTTATCACCCGTCAGAATACGGATGTAATGCTTGCGCATCTTGCCGGAAATGTGGGCAATAATAGTGTGACCATTTTCTAATTTAACTTTGAAAGTGGTGTTCGGCAGGGTATCTACAACCTCGCCTTCGAATTCAATGTGCTCTTCCTTCGCCATACGCTTATTTTCATGCCTGTAAAAAAGGGCGCAGTTTGCCCTAAAATGGCCGCCATAGCAAAGTCATTCGCTAATCTGCCAAGTATTTTCCTGAAGTAACTCCAGCGGTTGATAGTTAGTTTTATAGCTCATCTTTTGGCAGTCTTCGATCCAGTAGCCTAAATACAGAGACTTCATACCCAATTGTTGCGCCAAAGAAATCTGAAATAGCACTGCCAGGGTACCCAAGCTGCGCACCGACTCCTCAGGATCAAAGTAGGTATAGATAGCAGAGAGTGCGTTGGGCAACACATCCATCACTGCACAACCAATTAGCTTGCCCTCGACCCTAAACTCAAGAAAATTCGTGCAATCCCAGGCGGTACCCAAAAACTGCTCAAACTGCTCTCGAGACGGTGGATACATATCGCCGTCCTGATGACGGGCGCTAATATAGCGATCGTAAACAGGGTAGTGCTCATCGAGATCAATAGCGTCTTTTTGATTTACCTGCACATCCGAGTTGCGGTTCCAGCAGCGCTTTTGTGAGCGGTTGCGGACAAAGAGGTCGACCGGTATACGCGCAGGAACACAGGCATTACAGCTGCCGCACATAGGAGAATAGAGGTAAGTGCCACTGCGGCGAAAGCCCATCGCACTCATACGGCCATAGAGTTCAGTATCCACCGAGATATCTGGGTCGACAAAGGCCGTAGTGGCTTTGCGGCCCTCAAGATAGCTGCACTCATGAGGTTCCGTGAGCAGTAGGCGAATCTTGGTAATGTCTGGTGAAATATCTCTCGTCATAGGTTCCTGATGGAATCAATTCTGATAAGCCCTAAGCCTAGTCGATTGAGAGGGGTTACTCAATGTTAAAGCGTAGATCCCTCGTCGCTGCGCTCTGTCGGGATGACAATTTTTAGGGTTCTGCCGGGATGACAGTTGCGGGTTCGGGATGACAGTTGCGGGTTCGGGATGACAGTTGCGGGTTCATGAGGACTTACAGTTTGTCACCCTGAGCATTGGCGAAGGGTCTCAGTCAGAAGCTGTTACGGCAGTAGTTGAATAGGGTCTGCTGCTAATATTGAGAGATCCTTCACTGCGTTCAGGATGACAGTTGCGGGTTCAGGATGACAGTTGCGGGTTCAGGATGACAGTTGCGGGTTCAGGATGACGCATTTTAGGGTTCTGCCGCCATGACGCAGACGTACTGCCATTGCGACAACTAATCTGTCATTTCGACAACTAATCTGTCATTTCGACCGGAGGGAGAAATCTCCAGCGATTGGCAGCGAACCTAAACCCTTACCAGCGGGCCACCCAAGCACCTTATCTTTACAGCCCGCAAGCTGAGCCAAGAATTCCTCGCGAGGAATCAAAATCGCCCCCATACTCATCAAATGGGGATTCTCAATCTGGCAGTCTAGCAATTCAAACCCCTGGCTTTGAATCCAATTGCAGAGATACGCCATCGCAATTTTAGAGCCGTTAGGCACCAGACTAAACATCGACTCACCACAGAAAATGCCACCAACAGCAATCCCATAAATGCCCCCCACCAAACGACCCTCGTCCCACACCTCGACCGAATGGGCCTGACCCAAACTGTGCAGTGCCGAATACGCATCAATCATTTCAGGAATAATCCATGTGCCCAAGTCGTCGGCTCTAGGCGCAGCACAGGCCTCAATCACTCGCTCAAAGGCAGTGTCAGTAGTAATTCGATACTGATTCTGGCGCAGACATTTGCGCAGACTTTTAGAAATATGAAACTGCTCAGGGCGAATCACACAGCGAACAGAAGGGCTCCACCAGAGAATAGGGTCATCGTCGCTAAACCAAGGAAATATACCGCGGCGGTAAGCATCGTAAATAGTGGTGGGCTCAAGATTGCCACCTACTGCGAGAAGCCCATCAGGCTCCTCGGCAGCGGTGCAAGGATCAGGAAATTGCGGTGAATCTGGATCTAAAAAATGCAGATCCATTTACTGGTCTAGGTATCGCTCAGCATCCAGAGCAGCCATACAGCCACTGCCAGCAGATGTAACTGCCTGACGATAGACATGGTCAGCCACATCGCCCGCCGCAAACACACCTTTGACACTGGTTTCAGTGGCATTGCCCGATAGACCGCCAGTAATGGTCAGGTAACCGTCTTTCATGGCCAGCTTATCGGTAAAGATATCAGTATTAGGCTTGTGGCCAATGGCAATAAACACGCCAGTCACATCAATCTGCTTCTTGTCGCCAGAATCTGTGTCGTACAGTTCAACGCCAGTCACACCGGCATCATCACCCAGTACTTCACCCAGATTATGATTCCACTCGATTGTAATGTTGCCGTTCTTGACCTTCTCAAACAGCTTATCTTGCAGCATCTTTTCAGCGCGCAGAGCATCACGACGATGCACTAAAACCACGTCAGAACAGATGTTAGACAGATACAGTGCTTCCTCAACAGCCGTGTTGCCGCCGCCGATTACTGCTACTTTCTGATTGCGGTAGAAAAAGCCATCGCAGGTTGCACAGGCAGACACGCCCTTGCCCATAAACGCTTCCTCAGAGGGAAGACCCAGGTACTGGGCAGAAGCACCCGTCGCAATAATTAACGCGTCACAGGTATAGTTTGCCGAACCTGTTAACTTAAACGGCTTCTCAGACACATCAACCTTATCAATGTGATCAAAAATTGTTTTGGTTTCAAAACGTTCCGCATGGCGTTGCATACGCTCCATCAACTCAGGGCCCTGAACGCCGTCAGGATCGCCAGGCCAGTTATCTACATCAGTAGTGGTCGTAAGCTGACCGCCTTGCTGAATACCCGTGATAACCACCGGGCTTAAGTTAGCGCGGGCAGCATAAACAGCAGCGGTCCAGCCAGCAGGGCCAGAACCAAGAATAATCAATGGATAATGTTGTAACTCAGACATATAGGATCTCAATAAATAACAAAGGTTAAGGGGTAGCGGCTAATACAAATCTAGGACACTAATCGAACATGGGCGCTATCATAATGAATACTCACCCCATCGCCAAATAGGTTTTGTATATACACCAGATAGTTGCCTAATATCAGGCCCAGTGGCATGGCGTTTACGAGAGAATCAGCTACAATTGGCCACGGAAAAAATACAGGGAACTCACCCGTTGAGCACCGACAAAACAAAATTTAAAAAATCCACCGATATTGACCACAACACAGACTCGCGCACCAAGCGAGTGGTTGCGGAAGGTGGGTTGTTCGGCTGGATAATTCTCTGCGTTATTCTGCTTCTAGCACTGTTAAGTTATTCCTCCAGCGATCCAGGCTGGTCCCACACCGGATCACGCACCGACGTCAGTAACCTAGCAGGCCCAGCTGGCGCCTGGGTCGCCGACGTGTTTTACGCCTTATTTGGCGCCATGGCCTACCTGTTTCCCGTATTACTCGCACTGCGTGCCGTACAGATACTGCGCACCTACTACCTGCGCGAAGCCGACAGCTTCGACTCCGTGACCTTTATTCTGCGCGTTATTGGCTTTGTACTAGTAATGATCAGTGCCACCTCATTGGCCAGCATCCAGTATGGCGAACTCGCCACCGACTACCCAATAGGCATTGGCGGCATACTCGGCAGCAAAATAGGCGAGGCCACACTCGCTGTGTTTAGCTATACCGGGAGCACGATTATATTGTTGGCATTGTTCCTATTTGGTCTCACCGTATTTGCCGACATCTCTTGGATCCGCATAACCGACCAGCTCGGCCGGTTTACCCTTGGCAGCATAAACCGATTCCGCACGTTCATGATCGAGCGTAAAATTCGTAATCAAGAAAAGAAACAAGCAGACGTAGCTATAAACCAACGCATTGCCAAAGTCGAAACGGTCGCCAAAAGTATCAAAGACCGCATACCACCGACCATTGTACCGCCCAAAGCTAAGCCGATTATCAGCCCCAGAATAGAACGGGAAAAGCAGCAGACATTATTTACCGACAGCGAACTCGTCGGCACCTTGCCACCGATTAACCTGCTGGATCCCGCCGACAAAAACGAAACCACCGGCTATTCCGCAGAATCCCTAGAGCACCTGTCACGCCTACTAGAACTCAAGCTCCTAGACTTCGGCATTAAAGCCGACGTTGTTGAAGTACTGCCAGGCCCCGTGGTCACAAGATTTGAAATCCAGCCAGCAGCCGGCGTAAAAGTCAGCCGTATTAGTGGACTAGCCAAAGATTTAGCCCGCTCCATGGCCGTGATCAGCGTTCGAGTCGTAGAAGTAATACCCGGTAAATCCGTCGTCGGCATCGAAATACCCAACGAAAAACGCGAGATGGTACGTCTCAGCGAAGTACTTTCATCAGAAGCCTACGATCGCTCCAGCTCGCCACTCACATTAGCCCTGGGTAACGACATCGCCGGCATACCCACCGTCGCCGACCTCGCGCGCATGCCTCACTTATTAGTAGCAGGTACCACCGGCTCGGGTAAGTCTGTAGGCATAAACGCCATGCTCCTAAGCCTGCTGTTTAAAGCCTCACCAGAAGAAGTGCGCCTAATACTCATCGACCCAAAGATGCTGGAGCTCTCCGTCTACGACGGCATACCCCATCTACTAACGCCGGTAATCACCGACATGAAAGACGCCGCAGGTAGCCTGCGCTGGTGTGTGGGAGAAATGGAACGCCGCTACAAACTTATGGCCGCCATGGGCGTACGAAACCTAGCTGGCTACAACCGCAAAGTCGAAGACGCCATCAAAGCCGGCACACCAATCGTCGATCCGCTGTGGGTGTTTGACCCAGCATCTGTAGGCTGGGACGAAACCCAAGAAGCTCCAGAAGCACCCACCTTAGAAACACTACCCTATATAGTAGTAGTGATAGACGAATTCGCCGACATGATGATGATCGTCGGCAAAAAGGTAGAGCAGCTAATTGCCCGTATTGCGCAAAAGGCCCGTGCCGCAGGTATCCATCTAATACTGGCCACCCAGCGACCCTCAGTAGACGTAATCACCGGCCTCATCAAAGCCAACGTGCCCACCAGAATAGCCTTCCAGGTGTCCTCAAAAATTGATTCCAGAACCATTCTCGACCAGGGTGGCGCAGAACAGCTACTCGGCCATGGCGACATGCTATACCTGCCACCAGGCACCAGCGTGCCAGAACGAATTCACGGCGCCTTCGTAGACGACCACGAAGTCCACAAAGTTGTAGCCGACTGGAAACGTCGCGGCACACCGAATTACCTAACCGAGATAACCGACGAAGCCACAAACTCAACAATACCGGTGCCAGGATTTGATTCAGGCGGAGAAGAGGGCGGAGACCCAGAAGCCGATCCACTGTACGACGAAGCTGTCGCCTTTGTATTGGAAAGCCGCAAAGCTTCAATCTCATCTGTACAGCGTAAATTAAGAGTGGGTTACAACCGCGCCGCGCGTCTAATTGAGCAGATGGAAATGGCCGGCGTAGTTAGCCCAATGAGCAGCAACGGCAGCCGAGAAATACTCTCACCGCATTCGTAAGAGAATCTAATAAATGTCATTCCAGTGATTATAAGTGCCTTCATTCCTGCGATTATAAGTACCGTCATTCCAGAAGTTATTAATACCGCCATTCTAGAAGTTATTAATACCGCCATTCTAGAAATTATTAACACCGTCATTCCAGGATTTATAGACACCGTCATTCCAGCGTAGGCTGGAATCTTTCTGTGAGACCCCAGCCTTCGCTGGGGTGACATAGTTATGGTTTGGGTGACATAGTTATGGTTTGGGTGACATAGTTATGGTTTGGGTGACGGAATTAAGGTTTGGATGACGTAACGATTTTTTATGTGACGCTCTTATTTTTGGCGTGACAAGACGTCGCTGCGATAATGAGTCCGCCATTCCGGGGCTTATAAATACCGTTACGCCAGCGATTATCAGTGCCTTCATTCCCGCGCCTACAGGTACCATCATTCCTGCGTCTATAAACACCATCATTCCAGGATTCATAGATACCGTCATTCCAGCATTCATAGATACCGTCATTCCAGCGAAGGCTGGAATCTGCGTGTAAGACCCCAGTCTGCTTTGGTGATTTTAAAAAGAACATGCTCTTCTAGTGCATTGCCCTCGGGTATAGAAGGGTGCATAAAGTTCTCATTGGTATTAGTCATGTGTATTTTTCGCATTACCGCTTGAGACGGTCTATTGACGACTGAGGTAAAGGAAACTATTTCATCAAGTTTTAGATGTTCAAACCCATAGTATAATGCGGCTTGAGTTGCTTCAGTCGCATAGCCATTTCCCCAATGTTCCTTAGCAAGGCGCCAGCCAATTTCTACGCAAGGGTTAAAGGGAAGTTTCACTCTAGGGCTATGTAAGCCCACAAACCCAATAAAAGCACGACTAGCTTTCAGTTCTACAGCCCAAAAACCCCATCCATTCTTATTTATAAGAAACTCGATGCGATCTGCCAGTGCGTTACTTTCGGTATCTGATAGCACGTCTGAAAAGTATTCCATTACCTGCTGGTCTGCATTCAGTTTAGAAAAAGGCTTTCTATCGGACGCTATCCATTGCCGCAGTTTTAAACGCTGAGTTTCCATAGTCTGTTCCTTTAACTTATATTGCTTTGTCCCTTAGTTTAGATCAGAAAGTTACGCTAGGTATTACGCCTACATCTGAGGTTTTCTCAATGAATTTTGGGCGCAGTTGCCATACTTTCTTTCGCGCGAACCCCTCCAACATTCCCCCCAAACCCTGTAGAATCGCAGCTCTTATTTACTGTCGACCCGCGACCTTGAGATAAACCGACTATGCGCCTTATCAAATCAATCGCCGCCATGCTTGCCCTAGTTACTAGCTTCGCTGGCCACGCCGGCGGCAGCCCTGAAGATATTCAGCAGCTGCGGGATCTACTGCAGCCAATTACTAGCCTGTCTGCCCAGTTTAAGCAGCAGATTACCGATGCCGATGGTTTTGAAATACAGGCGTCGGAAGGTCTATTTCAGATTGCCCAGCCCAATAAGCTGCGCTGGGTTGTTGCCCAGCCGATGCCTCAGCAGGTGATTTCGGATGGGGTGACGCTGTGGCTGTTTGATCCGGATTTGGAGCAGGTGGTTATTCAGCCTTTTGATGCCAATATTGAGTCTACGCCGGCGATTTTGTTTTCGGGTGATTTAGAGCGCCTTGATCGCGCTTACTTTATACAACAGCTGTCGGCGGGTGTTTTTACCTTAACGCCGGAGCAGGGCGGTAGTCTGTTTGCTGGTTTGGAGATTGGGTTTGCGGATGGCGTGCCATCGTCGATTGCGCTGACCGATGGGCTTGGCCAGGTTACACGTATCACCTTTACTGAGGTGGCCTATAACCCGGTGCTTGCCGATGAACTGTTTGTGTTTGAGATTCCCGCCGATGTTGATGTGATTCGCAATGACTGATCTGTTTACCCAAAAGGTGTATCAGCCTCTGGCCGCGCGTATGCGCCCAGATACGCTGGATGGCTTTTATGGTCAGCAGCATCTGATTGGTCCTGGCAAGCCGTTGCGTGAGGCGATTGAGAGTGAAACGCTGCACTCGATGATTTTTTGGGGGCCGCCTGGGGTGGGTAAAACCACGTTGGCGAAGATTATTGCGGCCTCGGCGGATGCGCATTTTGAAAGTATTTCAGCGGTGCTGTCTGGGGTTAAGGAAATTCGGGCGTCGATTGCTAAGGCTCAGGAACAGCGAGATCTACGCGGTCGCAAGACGATTCTATTTGTGGATGAGGTGCACCGTTTTAACAAGTCTCAGCAGGATGCCTTTTTGCCCTTTGTTGAAGATGGCACGGTGGTGTTTATTGGTGCGACGACCGAGAACCCCTCGTTTGAGTTAAACAATGCATTGCTCTCGCGCTGTCGGGTCTACGTGCTAAAGAGTTTGGATGCCGCCGATATTAAGACGGTGATTGCCCAGGCCATGGCGGATGCTGAGTCTGGCCTTGGCCAACGTAACCTGCAATTAGATGAGGCGGCGTTAGAGTTATTGGCCAATGCGGCGGATGGCGATGCCCGGCGTGCCTTGAACCTGTTAGAGATTGCGAATGACCTTGCCAGTGACCAGGCGGATGGCGCTGTGATTGATGCGTCAGTGCTTGAGCAGGTGTTGGTGGGTGATAGCCGGCGTTTTGACAAGGGCGGTGAGTATTTTTACGATCAAATTTCCGCGCTGCATAAGTCGGTGCGTGGTTCGTCACCGGATGCGGCGCTGTATTGGCTGTGTCGTATGTTGGATGGCGGCTGTGACCCGTTATATATTGCCCGCCGTGTGGCGCGTATTGCCAGTGAGGATATTGGTAATGCTGACCCGAGGGCGTTGGCCTTAGCCTTAGATGCCTGGTCGGTTCAGGAGCGACTTGGCAGTCCAGAAGGTGAGTTGGCCTTGGCGCAGGCGGTGACTTACTGTGCGGTGGCTGCTAAGAGTAATGCTGTGTACAGCGCATTCAAGGCGACCATGGCGGATGTGCAGTCGCTACCGAGTTATGAAGTGCCGATGCATTTACGCAATGCGCCGACTACACTGATGAAAGAACTAGATTACGGCAAAGATTATAGATATGCCCACAATGAAGAGGGCGCCTATGCGGCTGGGGAAAGTTATTTGCCTGATGAGCTGGCGGATAAACAGTATTATTTTCCCACGGACAACGGGCTGGAAAAGAAGATTGGCGATAAGCTGAGTTATCTGCGGTCGCTAGATAAGGACGGTCGTTCAGAAAAGGATAAACAGTAATGCATTGGTTTGCTGTAGCAGTAGGCGGGGGTTTTGGCGCAGTTGCACGCTACGCGATAAGTACCTGGATTTTTGATTCGACCAGCCATAAGTTTCCCTATGCCACGCTATCGGTAAATGTGTTGGGTAGCTTTGTGATGGGCGTACTGTTTGTGCTAATTCTTGAGAAGGGCCTGTTACCGCCGGAATGGCGCGGTGTGTTGATGATTGGTTTTCTGGGTGCCTTTACTACTTTCTCAACATTCTCGCTTGATGCCCTTGGTCTGTGGCAAAATGGCCACCTTTTTCTGGCGTTGGTATACGCGCTGGGTACTGTTGTTTTATGCTTGGCGGCAATTACTGTTGCGGTCTGGCTGACTCGTTTATTGTTGATCTAATTTTAAGGAAGTTACCATGCTAGACCCGAAGCTGTTACGTTCGGATTTAAATGCCGTTGCCACTAGCCTAAAAACCAAGCGCTACGATCTTGATACCGTTGCCTTTACTGCTCTGGAAGCCCAGCGCAAAGCGTTGCAGCTGGCTGCTGAAAGCCTGCAGCATGAGCGCAATAGCTATTCCAAAACCATGGGTAAGCTGATTGGCGAAGCCAAGGCGAAGGGCGAGGATATTGAGCCTTTGAAAGCCAAGGGTGAGCAGATTAAGAATGATTCTGCGGCAGCCGATGCTGCGTTGGCCACTGTGCAGGAGGAACTTGATACGCTGTTGCAGGGTATTCCTAACATTCCCCACGCGTCTGTGCCCGCGGGCAATGACGAAGAAGACAACGTGGAAGTACGCCGTTGGGGCACACCGAAGACCTTTGATTTTGAGGTGAAGGATCATGTGGATCTGGGCGATGCCCTGAATGGTTTAGATTTTGATACGGCGGCTAAAATTACTGGATCACGTTTCTCGCAAATGCGCGGTGGACTGGCGAGCCTGCACCGTGCCCTTACCCAGTTTATGTTGAACACCCATATTCATGAGCATGGTTACGAGGAGGTCTACGTACCTTATATCGTTAACCGTGAATCGCTTTATGGGACCGGTCAGTTACCTAAGTTTGAGGAAGATCTGTTTAAGTTGGATGATGAACGTGAGTTCTATCTGATTCCGACGGCTGAGGTTCCTATTACGAATATCTACCGCAATGAAATCGTCGATACTTTACCGATTAAGTTTGTTGCTCATACACCATGCTTTCGCAGTGAGGCGGGCAGCTATGGCCGTGATACCCGTGGCATGATTCGTCAGCATCAGTTTGAGAAGGTTGAGATGGTTCAGTTTGTGCACCCGGATAAGTCTTGGGATGCATTGGATGAGTTGGTGGGTCATGCCGAGGCTATTTTGCAGAAGCTGGATTTACCCTATCGCATGGTGATTCTCTGTGGTGGTGATCTGGGTTTCTCTGCGGCGAAAACCTATGATCTTGAGGTTTGGTTACCTTCGCAAGAAAAGTATCGTGAGATTTCTTCTTGCAGTAATTTTGCTGATTTCCAGGCGCGACGCATGAAGGCGCGGTTTAGAAATGCTGAGGGTAAGCCTGAGTTGTTACATACGATTAATGGTTCTGGTTTGGCTGTGGGCCGCACGCTGTTGGCGGTGATGGAGAATTATCAGCAGGCAGATGGATCGATTGAGGTTCCGGCTGTGTTGCAGCCATTGATGAATGGGCTGACGCATATCAGTTAAAACTGGTACGCAGAATCTGATTTTATTGCGTGGGCGCAGCCAGGGTGACCCATTTCGATCGGTCCCATGGAGTTGTCATTTTCAGCGTTCGCGCAACTCGCTTCGCTCAATCAGAGCGCTCTCTTGATCTGAAAATAACAAATCCATAGGCGGGCCCTGATTGATCTCCAAGGGTCACGCTGGCTGCGCTGCAAGCTTGAGGGTGCTGAGGGATGGCGTGTAAATGGGTTTTGGTAGAATAATCAGCATTGTTATCTCGAACACAGTGAGAGATCTTATGAGCAGGCAGGGAGATCCCTCGTCGCTTTGCTCTGTCGGGATGACATATTTTGAGGCTCTGTCGGGATAGCATAATTTGGGGCTCTGGCGGAATGACATAATTTAGGGCTCTGCGGGGCGGCATATTTTAAGACTCCGCCGTTAATACAACATTGTCATGTCGAACATAGTGAGAGGTCTCATGAACTGGCAGGGAGATCCCTCGTCGCTTTGCTCTGACGGGATGACATAATTTAGGGCTCTGCGGGGCAGCATATTTTAAGTCTCCGCCGTTAATACAATATTGTCATCTTGAACATAGTGAGAGATCTCATGAACTGGCAGGGAGATCCCTCGTCGCTGCGCTCCGTCGGGATGACATGATTTGGGCTCCGTCGGGATGACATGATTTGGGCTCCGTCGGGATGACATGATTTGGGCTCTGGCGGGATGACATGATTTGGGCTCTGGCGGGATGACATAATTTGGGCTCTGGCGGAATGACATAATTTAGGGTCTGTAGAATGACGCAGTGCACCAACAAGGCATAAACAATACTTATGGATTATCTACCACTATTTCACAACCTTAAGGGTCGGCGCATTGTTGTTGTCGGCGGCGGTGAGATTGCGCTGCGTAAAGTTCGTTTGGTGCAGCAAGCCAGTGCTCTTATTACCATTATCGCCAAAGACTTTTGCCCAGATCTTCTTGAGATGGACAAGGCTGATAAAGAGCATGGCTGTAATGGTCTTGAGCTTATTACTGCCGGCTATGAGCATCATCATTTGCAGAAGTATCCCGACACGGTGATGGTGATTGCGGCCACCAATGATCGCGATCTAAATCGGCTGGTATCCGAGCATGCTCAGGCGGCTAATATGCTGTCGAATGTGGTGGATGATCCGGGTTTCTCTACGGTGATTTTCCCCTCTATTGTTGATCGGTCTCCTATTCAAATTGCTATTTCCAGCGGCGGTGATGCGCCGGTTTTGGTGCGGTTGTTGCGCACTAAATTTGAGGCGCTGCTGCCTGCGGGTATGGCAAAGCTGGGGTCGCTGGCGGGTAGTTTTCGCGAGCGGGTTAAGGCGAAGTTTTCTAATGGCGCGGACCGCAAGGCGTTTTGGGAGGAGGTGTTTTATGGGCCCATTGCTGAGCAGGCTTATGCCAATAACTTGGCTGAAGCTGAGCGTCTGTTGGCGGACAAATTAGAAAATACCTCGGAGTTTAAAACCGGCGAAGTCTATCTGGTGGGTGGCGGTCCGGGCGACCCTGATCTGCTTACCTTCAAAGCACTGCGCCTAATGCAGCAGGCTGATATTGTACTTTACGATCGCCTGGTATCGCCTGAGGTGCTTAACCTGGTGCGCCGGGATGCCACGCGTATCTATGTGGGTAAAACCGCCGGCGACCATCCGGTGACCCAAGACAATATCAATCAAAAACTGGTCGACTATGCCCTTGAGGGCAATCGGGTGGTGCGCCTCAAGGGCGGCGATCCGTTTATTTTTGGTCGCGGCGGGGAAGAGATCGAAACGCTGGCTGAGCATGGTATTCCGTTTCAGGTGGTGCCGGGTATTACGGCGGCGTCGGGTTGTGCGAGTTATGCGGGTATTCCCCTAACCCATCGAGATCACGCTCAGTCGGTGCGCTTTATTACTGGGCATCTGCGCTCTGGCGAGATAGACCTAAATTGGCCTGAGCTGGTGCAGCCCAACCAGACACTGGTGTTTTATATGGGCCTCAGCGGCATGGAAACTATTTGTCAGCGGTTAAAAGACAACGGCCTAGATGCCCAAACCCCGACGGCATTAATCGAGAAGGGCACTACGGATAATCAGCGGGTATTTATTGGCGATCTTGATAGTCTACCGGGTATTGTTCGCGAGGCGAAGGCGAAGGCACCGACACTTATTATTGTGGGTCATGTGGTTAGCCTACGCGACAAATTGGCTTGGTTTAATCTTAAGGAAGAAACGTAAATGACCACTGAATTTGATTACGATCTGTTTGTTATTGGCGCCGGTTCTGGCGGTGTTCGTGCGGCCCGTATGGCGGCGTCGAAGGGTAAAAAGGTGGCGGTAGCCGAAGAGCGTTATCTGGGTGGTACCTGTGTGAATGTGGGCTGTGTCCCTAAAAAACTGTTTGTCTATGCCTCCCAGTTTCCTGAGTTATTTCATGCCAGTAAGGGTTATGGCTGGTCGGGTATTGAAAGTCCGAGCCTGGACTGGGCGACTCTGCGAGATAATAAAACCACTGAGATCGAGCGTCTTAATGGTATCTATAACAATCTTATTGATAACAGTGGCGCGGATCTATTTGATGGCCGCGCGACCATTGCAGGGCCGCATTTAGTAGTGGTTAACGGCAAAACCTACAGGGCGAAAGTGATTCTGGTTGCCACTGGCGGCTGGCCCTATATCCCTGAATTCCCCGGCAGTGAACATGCGATTAGCTCTAACGAAATGTTCTTTCTCGATGCTCTGCCCAAGACTGCGGTCGTGGTGGGTGGCGGTTATATTGCGGTGGAGTTTGCCGGTATTTTAAATGGCCTGGGTGTTGAGACCCATTTGATTTACCGTGGCCCAAACCTGCTTAAGTCGTTTGATCGCGAGATGAGCGACAAGATCAAAGAGGGCATGATCGCCAAGGGTGTGAACGTGCATCTGAATACTGAAATTAACGAGATCACCAAGACCGATGGCGGGCTTCTCAATGTCGCGTTGAACAACCAGGCTGATATGGCGGCGGGTTTGGTGCTCTATGCGACGGGCAGGGTGGCTAATACGGCCAATCTTGGCCTTGAGAGCACGGCAACTGTGCTGGCAAACAATGGCGCGATTGTAGTGGACGATAACTTCTGTACCGCAGACCCGAGTATCTATGCTCTGGGGGATGTTATTGATCGTGTTCAGTTGACGCCGGTGGCCATTCAAGAAGCGATGGTGCTGGTTGACCACCTGTATGGTGAGGGTCTGGCCCGTATTGATTACAGCGATATTCCCACGGCGGTGTTCTGCCAGCCTGAGTTGGGCACTGTTGGGCTTAGCGAAGAGCAGGCAAGGGCGGAATACGCTGATATTGCAGTATATGTCTCAGATTTTAAGCCTATGTTGCAAACTCTGGGCGGTGGCACTGACCGAATTACCATGAAATTAATCGTCGATACGGCCTCTGACAGGGTAATTGGTTGTCATATGGTTGGCGAACATGCAGCTGAGATTATTCAGGGTATGGGGATCGCGCTTAAGGCGGGTGCTACGAAGGCGCATTTTGATGCCACGGTGGGGATTCACCCTTCGGCGGCGGAAGAGTTTGTTACCATGCGCGAGAAGGCGCGATAGCCAATATAATCAGATACTTACAGGCGATATCTAAAGTGATTTATAGGGTGATTGAGCGCCTAAAATTGGCTTTTAGCGCGCTCTAGAAGTGACAGGCTAAGAAACTTAAGATCGCTTAGGGTTTTTTCGCCGTCTTCTTTGCTTTGATTCACCACGACCAGCACGAGTGCATGGGTAATTTCGAGGTAGCAGCGCCCTAAACGCTTGAGTTCAGTCTCTTTGCTGGCAATATCTAGACGCTCAAACATGCGTGCCATGGCGTTAATAATGAGATCGTCGTGAATCTCATCCAGCTCTTTAAGCTCCGGCACCCCATACATGGCCTGCACTAGAGGCAATAAACCCTGCTGATTGGTATACACCAGCAGCATCCGATCGATACTGCGCTCGACAAACTTCTTTGTGCTCTGAGACTCGATATCCTCTGCCTCTAGAGCCTGCAGTGCCAGGTCCATCTCTCCCACCCATTGCTCGGCTAGGGCATACATAATGGCGTATTTGTTGGGGAAGTAATGGTAAAGGGTGCCAACAGACACCCCAGCACGCTTGGCCACTAGAATGGTGGTTAGGTCGTCTTGCCCAACTTCTTCGAGTAACTCTGCGGTGACCTCAAGTATCTGATTACGGCGAGCTTGTGCACGTTTCTGAACGGGCTGGGTTCGCGCTTCTGTCTTGCGTAGTCTAGTCATTAGATGCGATCCCTAAGTGCGTAATAGAGCATTCCAGTGACCATACCCGGCCAGCGCAGCAATGTGCCGCCGGGAAACTTGGTGGTCGGTAGGTTGGCCATTAGGTCGAAACGTTCGAGCTTGCCGCTAATAGCTTCGGCAATAAGCTTGCCGGCAAAGGTAGCAGTAGGCACGCCATGCCCTGAGTAGCCCTGCATATACCAGATATTGTCTTGGACACGGCCAAAGTGGGGTAGGCGGTTTAAGGTAATAGCTAATGTGCCACCCCAGCCATAATCGATGTTGGTATCCGCCAGCTGTGGGTAGACTTGCAGCATGTATTTGCGCACAAAGCCCTTTATATCCGAGGGGAATCCACGACGATAATTCTCGCCACCACCAAATATCAGGCGATTATCCCCAGACAGCTTCCAGTAGTTAATGACAAAGCGACTGTCTGACATAGAGGTATCTAGCGGCGCTATCTGGGCTGCGAGCTCGTCTGAGAGGGGCTCTGTGGCCAGTACAAAGTTATTGATCGGCATAATATAGCCATTGATCTTGGGCTCTAACTTCTCGATATAGCCATTGCAGGCAAGGATCATTTCATTGGCGGTTACCTGACCTTGGGTGGTTTTAACTGCTACTTGCCTGCCGTTAGGTGCATCCCCATAAGAGATAACGCGCGAGTTTTCGTAGATAACCACACCTGCCTTGGTAGCCGCCTCGACCATGCCCAGTAAAAAATTGAGTGGGTGAAGGTGTTTTGAGGCTCTGTCTACGACAGCGCCATGGTAGGCATCGCTGTTGATGACTTCAGATAACCGCTCTTTGGGAACATATTCCATCTGATCAAAGCCATAATGGTCGTGTAAAAACGCGACTTCTTCTTCTAATTCGTGGGTGTATTTAGCGCGGTGAGCGAAGTGCACATTGCCGTGTTTAAGGTCGCATTTGATCCTGTGCTTCTGGATAAGCTCCTTAACGGTGTCAACAGCTTCTAGGCCCATGTACCATAACGTGCTGGCTATCTCATGGCCAAATTTGTCTTCGAGGTACTGTTGATCCTGCCGTTGACCAATGCCCACATGGCCACCATTGCGGCCAGATGCGCCAAAACCAACCGTCTCAGCTTCGATAACAATCACTTTATAGCCCCGTTCAGCTAAATGAAGGGCAGAGGATATGCCTGTATAGCCCGCGCCGATGACGCATATATCGGCGTTCTGATCGCCCGCTAGAGCTTGAAAACTCTGGGGTTTGTTGGCGCTGGCACTGTAGTAAGAGGACATAACTCGCTCGTCGATGCTGTAGTAGTGATTGACATTATGGTCTTTTCGAATAATAATTCAACATTAATTGAACAATGATTCAACTAATCTGGGTAGCTTTACAGACCCACAGCACACACAAACACCTACAGGTGCAGCATGCAGTCACAAGAACAAATAGAACGCTGGTTAAAAGAAAACAAAATTACCGAAGTTGAATGCATGGTCCCCGACATGACCGGCAATGCTCGAGGTAAGTTTATTCCCGCTAAAAAATTCCTCAAAGAAGACAGCCGTCTCCCTGAGGGCATATTGGCCCAGACAGTTACCGGCGAGTATTCAGACGACTACTGGGACCTGCTAGACACCATTGATGGCGATATGCTGCTCGAGCCAGACCCAAGCACCATGCGACTGGTGCCCTGGGCTAATGAAGCCACCGGCCAGATTATTCATGACTGCTACACAAAAGATGGTGAGCCTCATCCGTTTTCAACCCGCGCCGTACTCAAGCGAATACTCGTCCTGTACGAGAAAGAAGGCCTGACGCCAGTAATAGCCCCAGAGATGGAGTTTTATCTGGTGGAGAAAAATACCAATCCAGACATGGTGTTAAAGCCACCCGTGGGCCGTTCCGGCCGTCCGGAAACAGCGCGCCAATCTTATAGCATTGATGCGGCCAATGAGTTTGAGCCCTTTGTAGAAGATATGTATACCTATGGCGAAGCCATGGGCTTGGATATTGATACCCTGATTCACGAATCTGGTGCGGCCCAGTTAGAAGTTAACTTTATCCACGGCGATCCATTGGATTTAGCTGATCAGGTGTTTACCTTCAAGCGCATGGTTCGCGAGGTTGCCCTGAAGCACAATATTTACGCGACCTTTATGGCTAAGCCTATGGCCACAGAGCCGGGATCTTCCAAGCATATTCACCAGAGTATTCTCTCTACCGCTACTGGCAAAAACATATTTGCCACAGAAGAGGGCGAGTACAGTGAGGCATTCTTTCATTATATTGGCGGCATGCAAAAATATACCCCCTATATAATGAGCTTTTTCGCCCCCAACGTTAACTCCTATCGACGCTTTACCCGGGAGGTGTCGGCACCGATAAACCTACACTGGGGTTACGATAATCGCACGACAGGGCTGCGCGTGCCGGATGCTAAGCCGAAGAACTTTCGGGTTGAAAATCGTTTCCCCGGCGCCGATGTAAACCCGTACCTGTCTATTGCTGCGACCTTAGCCTGCGGTTACCTGGGAATGAAAAATAAAATCAAACCCTCGGCAGCCTTCGAAGGTAACGCCTATGAAGAAGATCAGGAGCTTCCCCGAACATTGGAAGAAGCACTGCGCGGACTTCAGGAAGATCAGGATATTATTGACCTGTTTGGCGAGAAGTTTATTCAGCTATATACCTCGATCAAGCTGGTTGAGTTTGAAGAGTTTAACCGAGTGATCTCCTCTTGGGAGCGTGAGCACCTGTTGCTTAATGTGTAATTATCTCTGGGTTTGCAAGGGGCCTTATTCCGTATAGAATGGGCTTCGTACATCGAGAAAAGAAACCTCATACCTGTGCGTTATTTAGCCATCCCCCTGTTAGCGTTATCACTCTCGCTGCTGCTGCTTTCGAGCAACAGCCGAGCGGCAATCTATGTGGGCGCTCAGCAATGTGCGGGCTGTCATCAGCAAGCGCTTCAAGACTGGCAGGGATCCCATCACGATTGGGCCATGAAGCCGGCCACCTCGCAAACTGTTCTCGGTAACTTCAATAACGCGACGTTCATTCATCAGGGCGTGACCTCAACTTTTAGCCACAACGATTCCGGCTATCACGTTAACACTCAGGGTGCCGACGGCAGCTACCAAGACTTCAAAATTGACTACACATTTGGTGTCGAACCACTGCAGCAATACCTTATCAAATTTGATGATGGCCGCATGCAGGCATTAACCACTGCTTGGGATAGTCGACGCAAAGAGCAGGGTGGCCAGCGCTGGTATCAGCTGATGCCAAACGATACTGGCATGCCAGGGGAAAGCCTTCATTGGACCGGCGCTTACTACAACTGGAATAGCCGCTGCGCCGAATGCCATTCAACCGGCCTCGAAAAAAACTATGACATGCCCACAGATACCTATACGACTGACTGGTCCGAGGTCAATGTGGCCTGCGAGTCTTGCCATGGGCCCGGCTCTGTCCATGTCGACTGGGCCAAGCTGCCGAAGGGTAACCAAAAGGATAAAGAGAAGGGCGAAGATTCCGTAAAAGATCTTGTAAAAGACAGCGTAAAAGATCGCGTAAAGAAAAATGGCTTGCAGGTGCAGTATTCGGAGCAGGTTAACTGGGTAATTGCCGAGGGCACCAGCATTGCCAATCCTGTGGGCGATCCTCATCAGGGTGCAACCACCGAGATTGAATCCTGTGCTGGCTGCCATTCAAGGCGCGGTAAAATAAGCCCTAATCCGATTAACAATTACCCAGCCGATAAATCTTTTCTCGACCATTATCAACTGCAAACCCTCGACGAAGGCCTCTATCATGCAGACGGCCAGATTCAAGATGAGGTCTATGTCTATGGTTCGTTTTTACAGAGCAAAATGCATCAGCGCGGCGTGACCTGCAGCAACTGCCACAACCCGCACAGCCTTGAATTAAAAGCCGAGGGCAATGCCCTGTGTGCTGGCTGCCATAAGACAGAAACCTACGACACACCCAAACATCACCACCACGAACAGGCCAATAGCACAGGGGCCCAATGTGTTAATTGCCATATGCCGGCGACTGTTTATATGGGCGTCGATGCGCGCAGGGATCACAGTATGCGGGTGCCGCGACCGGACATTACCGAAGAAATTGGTGCGCCCAATGCCTGCAATATGTGTCACACCGATCAATCAACAGGCTGGTCTGTGTCGGCTATTGAAAGTTGGTTAGGTAAACAGTCGCTCAAGCCAGAGGTGGCAACCAAGGCCATTTATGCCGCGAGAACCAATCAAGTCGGCGCAAACCAATTACTAATTGACCTCACAGGGAACGGTAGCGTTAATGCTATGGCTCGCGCCACAGCATTAGGCTTACTTGCAAACTATCCGAATATGTCGAGCTATAGCGCGGCTCAGCAACAACTCAATAGCACTCAACCCTTAGTGCGCATCGGTGCTTTAAATACGCTGGTATTTTTACCGCTGCCGCAGCGTTGGCAAGATATATCGCCTCTGCTCAACGATCCGATTAAAGCGGTGAGGCTAGAAGCTACCCGTTTACTCATGGGCATTACTGGACTAGATCAAAGCCAGCAGCAGACATTAGATCGACATATTGAACAATATATCGAAGCGCTAATGGTCAGCGCAGATATGCCGAATGGCCAGCTTAATCTCGCAGCGGCCTATCTTGCTCAGGGTGCTTATCAAAAAGCAGAGCAGGCTTATGAGCATGCATTAACGCTAGATTCTCAGTCAGTGCCGGCACGATTAAACCTTGCTGATCTGTATCGTGCCCAGGGGCAAGAGCCCCGGGCGCTTGACCAACTTTTACAGGCCCAACAGGCAAACCCCAGCAATGCCACTGTACTTTTTAGCCTCGGCTTAGCGCAGATACGCGCTGAGAATAATGCGCAGGCGTTAGTGAGTTTAGAGCAGGCCGCAGGATTAGCGCCTGAAACCGTTCGCTACAGCTATGCCTATGGCATTGCTTTAAACAGTCAGGGCCGAGCGAGAGAAGCGGTGCAGGTAATGACCCAGGCACTGGAGCGGGATAATCAGAATCGAGATTTACTGTTTGCGCTGGCTACGATTAACAGGGATTTGGGTAAGTTGGTTGAGGCTAGAGACTTTGCTCAGCGACTGGTTACCGCATTCCCAGAAGATGCTGGAGCACAGCAGCTAATGCGATCTTTACAATAGTCTATTGATAAGCAGAATCGGCCATGCTCTATTTAAGGGGCGGTATGTAAAAGCTGTTATCGCCGACAGAAATCAATCATCAGCGCGCCCACAAACAGCTGGTCCGCATGAGCCTGCAAAGAAGCTATCGCAGCTTTATAGATATCGGCTGGATATCTCTCTCGACGAATCTCATAAAGGTCACTGGCGTAGTCTGGATAGAATTCCGGATGCCCCTGAAAGGTTAATATATGCTCTCCCAATGTGGTGGCGGCAATAGGGCAGATATCTGTACTGGCGAGAACAACCGTTCCCTCAGGCAGCTCTACCACCTGATCCTGATGGCTATAAATAAGTTTAAAGGGTTGGCTGCCGAGTAAATCTGTACTGTTGGTTGGGCTGGTTTCCTTAACGCCCAAACCCCAACCAGCATCAGCCAAGCTGGTTTTTCCGCCAAGAGCATGGGCCACCATCTGATGGCCAAAACAGATACCCACTAACTTTTTCTTGCGACTGTGCAGCGCCTTAACAAACTCGGCCAGCTGTGTAATCCAGGGCGCATCTTCGTACACGCTGTTTTTGCTACCGGTCAAAATATAGGCATCGACCTCATCAATTTCCGCAGGATAAACACCAGCGTTAACCGCATAGGTAACAAACTCTACGCCCATGCTGCTATCCCCATTAGCGGTAGTCAGTAGCTGCTTAAACATACTGGGATACTCACCATATTTTTCAGCCAGAACCGGCAGTACATCGTCTGCCTGAAGTATGCCTATTTTTAATGTCACTGCGCCTGTTCCCTGATTAACCTGTGCGGCATCTTAGAGTATCGGCTTAAAGATCGCTCCTTATTTCGCGGCTATATCACTGGCAAAAGACTTAGAAGCGTGGGAGCTAGCACTAAGACTAATGCTCATAGCAAAAGCAATACCGCTTACTGCGATTCACCGCGTCAACTGTAACCAGAGATACTGTTAAAAAGGGCGGGGATCTAACGCTAGTCTGATGATCTAAAACCAGTATTTTAGGTCGGGAAAACTAAGCAGCTGGGTGTAAAAAAGCACTGTCATTACTAATGCTGCAACCCACACCGTAGTGATATAACTGGCCATGATATTTTTCAATTGATCTATGAGGCTGTTGCCGTCCCCCGAGGACTGATTACCCCTATTAGTCCAGCGCTGCTTTGACAGCCTGGCAAGGCAGTAAACCTTAACCGCGGCATTTAATAGCTGATTGAAATAGAGGATAAATGGCCACTCAATGTGCACACTGTTGCTATACCGAAATAGAAATAACGACAGCGCCATACGCGATATCGCAATCCAAATAAAATATGACACGATGTAATAGGGGTCGTGGAGCAGGGTGGCGGCAATCGCGACTATTGGGCTAACCAGCATGGTCCACATGGCGATGCGCTGGTCCATTACGCACCACCAGATAAAGAACCCAACCTTGTTAGGCCCTAGTTTTAGTGCTCTGGTTCCGTTGCGCAGCATATTGCCCGACCATCGGCGGAAGTTTTGAGTCATACGCTCGATACCGGAGCCTTCAATTTCTTCGATTGTGTAGACAAGTGCATCTGGCACGTAGAGCATCTTGGCGTCTTGGGTGAGCATGTAATACCAGGTGCTTTTGTCATCGCCGGATAGAAATCGAAAAGTACCCCACAGCCAGTGGTAGAGATGATCGGCTTCGAGCATGCGAATAAATTTATGGCGTGTTAAATGCTTGGCGCGAAATACCGACATGCGGCCAGTGAGTGTTAGCACCTTATTGGACATTGAATGAGACTGCATGGCGATTCGGCGTTGCGCAAAGCGCATTGTGAGCCATGATTGAATCCATTTTGGGCCATAGCAAATCACTTCCTCATCGGTTGTGATTGCTTGTAGTTCGGGGTCGCGTTGAAACAGCGGGCAGCACTTACGCAAAATTCCCGGCGCCAACACCGCATCACCGTCCATAAATACAATCAGGTCGTCCCTGTGGATTCCTCTGCGCGACATAGAACGCAATACTAGACCGATGGCCATACGTTTGCCGGAGATATTCTGACGGATCATGACGAGCTCTAAGGGCAAATGGTTAGCGTATTGGCGCAGATAGGTCATGATGATATCTTCATCATAGGCATCACCAGAACCCAACCATAGAGTGGTCGGTATGCCCGATTCTTCGACTTCCCTACAGATACTCTGTATCACCAGTTCGGTCGTTTCCCGGCGTTCTCGAAAGGTGGTCATCATAAAATGCATATGTCTGGGTCGCCAGCCGTCTCGCCAAACTTTGTCTGCCCTTGCGCGAATCATAGGGAAGCGTTTGTGCTGATAAAACTCTGCACGTAGTACATGAACAAGCCACCAGCTATAGCGCCAAATTCCCAGTACGCCGAGAGTAATGGTGATCAATTTTAGTTCTGGGTTCCAGATTTTATTGGGTAGCCAAAGTACAGATAACACGCAGAGAGAAATATACGTCGCTAGCTGAAGGAGGGCTTTTTTATGCCATTTGACCGGCTTGTCCGTGCTCTTTTCACCACTGACTAGAGCACTGTAATCACGTGCTGGTTTATAGACGTTCATAATGTGGGCTGGGGCGACATCGGTTGTGCATCTATTTGCGAATGCTCTTTATTGGAGAGTTCTTTGTTGGAGAGATAGTTGAGTACTGCCTGACTTATTTGCGATGTGGCAAACCGCACTTCCACAGGCAGTCCGGAGCGGAGTTTTACCCGATCAGTATCACCCATTTTTAGCTTGATTCTCACCTTTATACTCCGCTGGGAAACATTGTCGGGGCGATAGGCGTATTCCTGGGATGGGGCTAGTAGGGTATCTTTCATGATGTCACTGACGTATCCCAACCAGTGCTGATCTAAGCTGAGTAGGTGCACCTGAGTTATTTGATCGAGATGTATTAAGCGCGCCTCCTGATCAGTGACAAACACATCTACCACAGGTGTTTCGTTGCGCTCAAAAAAACCTAGAGTTTCACCGCGCTTTATAACAGCGCCCCGCTCATGGAGCAGGTGCACCAATCTCCCATCTCCGGGAGCCAGTACTGATAAGTCCTCTTGATAGGCATAGAAGGCAAGCAGGTCTTGCATTGCCAATCTAACCTCCTGCTCAATCAGATCGATATCGATCTCCAGTAATCGCGACTCTTTACTGGTGACTGAACCCGAGGTTTCAATGGCTAAGGTGTAGCGTTTACGCTGGGCTTCTAGCTCGAGTTTTTTCTGCTCGATATTTGATTTAGAATCAGCAATTTGCTTGATTAGTTGCGGTGATTCGATGGTTAGCAAAGTCGTACCCTCAACAATCTGCTGATCGACGATACTTGCTACTCGGGTAATACGACCATCGACCATTGAAACAATTGATTCAACCGGAGTCGAGGTGGCTGCTGTATTGACCTTTAGGCTGAGAAAATTATCGTACACCGTGACCATGAGTAGGCTGAGTAAGCCAAACCCAAGGGTTATATAGACGACTGACATCAATACCATGCGCGTTGGAATACGCGAGACTGGTAGCTGTTCTAGTGGGCTGGGATTGGGTTCTGTTGATACCGGCGTTACCGGAGAATCTATGCGCAAAATAGTGTCTTTTAGCGGGGTCATCGCACCACGAATCAACTGCTCAATAAAGTGCTTCATCAGTTCAGCTTGCCGTTCGTCCAAGTCTATGAACTGACAGGCAAACTGCCCTTTTTCGGAGTCGATGCGCACCACCCTAGCCACAACATCAAAGGCGATCATAAATCCCTGAAAGGGCAGTTCGAATTTCCAAGATAGCGGGTCGCCAGCTTTTAGTTCGTTATTCCAGCGATCCCAGTTGCTCACACGAAAGCCACCTAAACTCCAATCTACCGCAGTATAACCGCGGCCATCGTTGTATAAATTTAATGGGGTAGCGACTCTATGATGTAATCGCTGACAGGCTTTCTCTCGGGTGATTTCCAATCCCTGTGATCCTCTAGTGGCTTTTCTTATTTCTATAGCTATCGCTATATCCATCGCAATTACTAGGCCAACTATTTTTCTACGCGAGAAACTCCGAGATTTTTATACAATAAATCAATATCAATCAACGAGTTAAGAGGGTAATGAGCTGCAGGGCAAGACCGAGCTTTAACGACTGATGAGTCAATCCATGCATTACATTTGCAAAATGCAATGCAATATGTATTCAAAAATTCAAATTGCAACTTACTCCGCATTTTCCTCCCTTTCCCACGCATCCAATATTGCCCCTAAACCCCTGATTTTAAACAAGCTATCAAATATTTAACGGAAGTTGGCTCGACATTTGCTACCTCTTACATAGGAGCCTAATAAGAATTAATTCATAAAAGGGATTTAATAAAAAATGGTTTTTTCTAGCAATATCTTTCTGTTTGCTTTTTTACCGATTTTTTTGACGTTCTATTACTTAACCCCAGAGCGACATCGATCTTGGGTAATACTGATTGGCAGCTATGTTTTTTATGCCTGGTGGCGAGTTGATTTTCTATTGCTATTTATTGCCGTCACGCTATGGAATTATTTTATTGGGCGCAGAATCTCAAATTGCGGCCCCCAGACTGCGGGTGCTCGTCAGTGGGTATTCCTTGGCGTCAGTATCAATCTCTCGGCATTAGCGTATTTTAAATACGCTAATTTTGGTGTCACCACTGTCAACGCCGCAATGGCTGAATTAGGGCTAGACCCTTGGCTATTGACCGCCGTGATATTGCCCATAGGTATTTCGTTCTACATTTTTCAGGCCATCAGCTACATCATCGATGTCTATCGCGGTGATGTGCCGGCGACTAAGAATCTAGTCGATTTTGCCGCGTTCATTGCGTTATTTCCACAACTGATAGCCGGCCCGGTGTTGCGCTACAAAGACATCGCTGACCAGTTCTCACAACGGACCCACAGCCTGGATAAATTTTCAGAGGGTGCTCATCGGTTTATGCTCGGGTTCGTTAAGAAAGTGGTTATCGCTGATACCTTGGCTCCTTTAGTTAATAAAGGCTTTGTGTTACAGGATCCATCTTTTTTGGATGCCTGGTTAACGCTATTGGCCTATACAGCGCAACTGTATTTTGATTTCTCTGGTTATGCCGATATGGCTATTGGTCTAGGCCTAATGATGGGCTTTCGCTTTATGGAGAATTTTTCTCACCCCTATATTAGCCAGTCGATTACTGAGTTCTGGCGACGCTGGCATATAAGCTTATCCAGCTGGTTGAGGGACTATCTGTATATCCCTTTGGGGGGAAACCGATATGGCGCAATCATCACCTATCGTAATTTGTTTTTGACCATGTTACTGGGTGGACTATGGCATGGCGCCAATTGGACCTTTTTAGTATGGGGAGCCTGGCATGGTGCGATATTAGCGCTGGAAAAAGCCTTTGGTGTAGACACCTCTGGAGCGCGTTTCTCGATACTGCGGTGGCTGTTCTGTCTTCTTTTGGTAATGCTTGGCTGGGTAGTGTTTCGCGCTGAAAATATATCTCAGGCCCAGAGTCTATATGCGGCATTAATGCCTACCATGGCTCCTGAGACCTTAAAATTTAGCCCGGTTTACGCAGGACAAATCACTTCTTTGCAGCTGTGGACATTAGCTCTTAGCTGGTCGGTGATTGTGCTTCGCGGCTTTTATCAGCGCCAGCAAGACAGCTCACCTAACTATCCAGCCCATGGCGTTGGGGGTTCAGTGATGGTTCCCTTCGCCCATGCTGCGCTACTACTACCAGTCTTTATGCTGGCAATATTCAAGCTTTCAGCAGAGAGTTATTCTGCATTTCTCTATTTCCAGTTTTAAGGAGTTTGTAATGACAGGGATGTTACTTAAAAAACTGATTGTGCTGTTCTTTTTAGGGACGGTATTTGGCGCAGGTATTAGTACCCTATTTGATCTTGAGACGACGAGTGACTCAAAGAAAAGTTCGACAGAGGACTTTAATGGGCACGCATTAATGTCAGGAGAACTGGCGCGAAATTTTGAGTCGCGCTATGACGATGACTTTTCGTTACGACAGTTTGGTCTTAATGTGTGGGCCGCCTTCCAATACAGCATCTTTAAGGAAGCACAAAACGGTTTGTTAATTGGTCATCAGGGTTGGCTTTTTACCAGTGAAGAATTTATCGCTAACCCAGGTGGTGATGAAGCCTTGGCCGCTAATATTAACTTTATTACCGAGGCCTCAAGGCTGTTGGCAAGTAAGAATGTAGCCTTGATAGTTGTGCTGATCCCATCCAAAGCAAGGCTGCTATCGGGGCAGACGGGGCGTCATCAACCGTCTCTGGTACAACAAAAAACCTACCCACAGGTGCTTAACCACCTCCAAGAAGAGTCTGTTCTGACTGTTGATGGTTTGCAGGAAATGATCAGTCATACCCAGCCGGATTCGTTGTACCTTAGAACAGATACTCATTGGACCCCAAGGGCCGCAAGGCTAATTGCCTTCAGTACGGCCGCACTTTTACAACGGGAAATTCCAGATATAAACCTGAGGCCTCAGGCCTTTATTACTGAGAGATCGGGGAGTAATACCATTGAGGGTGACTTGCTGAGCTTTTTGCCTTTGGCGCCACTGTTTGAAAATTTGATGCCCGCTACAGAGACAATTGAGCAATTCCAAACCTACCCAGTAGGCGATGACCCGTTTGACCAGGCAGTCTTTGATGACAGTGTATTGATTATTGAAGAGGCGCTCTTTTCCCCCATTGAGCCTTCAGAAGTCATTCTATTAGGGACCAGCTTTAGTGCCGATCGACGGTGGAACTTTGAGGGTGCTTTGAAGCAGGCACTTGAGGTAGATGTGCAAAATATTGCAGTGCAAGGGCAGGGGCCTATAACCCCGATGGCCAATTTTTTGTCTGATGATTCCGCTTTATCGACCGATCTGAAGCTGGTGATTTGGGAAATTCCTGAGCGGTATCTCACGGTTGCCTATCCCCAGACCAGTTTTTAACCTTGTTCTTAAGACCAAGCACTAACAGTATAAATAGTCACGAGGAGATTAAGTGATGAACAAAATCGCGCAGATAATACTAGGATTAATTCAGGTTCTCGCCTTAAGTGGTCTCAGTTTTACTAGTTTGGCTGATGAAGCGGCCCTTTACGATTTTGCTCCACCGGACGCTGCGTTCCTGCGGGTTATCAATCTGCAGAAAAATACTCCCAGTGCAGGATCAAATCAGCACCTTACACTGCGGATAGAGGGTAAGAACTTATCCACTGCAGGCTACTGCAGCGCCTCTAGCTTTGTCTACTTGCCCCCCGGCGAATATAACGAGCAAGTCAGCGGATTACGTTGGCAAGCCTCACTGGAGGCTGGTAAGGCTTACTCTCTGCTAGTGGATGATGACTCAGTGACATTAGTTGAGGATTATCGTGCTAAGGATTCACGGCGCGGCATGTTAGTGGTTTATAACTTTTCTAGCTATTCTAGGCTGAACCTGCAAACCGCTAAATCGGCGCGATCTGTACTGAGTAATATTGCTCAGGCGACATCTGGCGCTCGAGCGATTAACCCTCTTAAGAGCGCTTTTTCGGTAGTAGACAGTGCAGATACCCAGGGTACGAGCTTGGTAGTTACCGAGGCGATGATTTTTCAGCCTGGGGTTTCGTCGAGTTTGTTCATCTGTACTAATCCAAGTGGGCTGTTTACGCATTGGGCAGACAGAGCCGGAGGTCGCTAAATGCCGTTATCTAATTATGGCTTAAAACAATTGATCCTTAGCCTACTCTGCACTGCTGCAATGGCTAATTCTGTATTCGCTGAAAGGATGACACCCGCCTTCAGCACAACACTTTGCGCTGCGGCCGATAGCGCGGAGAGTTATCGCGGGGCATTTTTAAAAAGCTTTAAAACGCTACAAAAAGGCAATCAGAATTGGCTCTATAGGGATATGGATTTAAAGCGAGCCTATGGCCCACGAGCAGCTGGATATGAAAGTTTGCAGGACTTACAGCGGCTATTGCAGTCGCGGGGTACCACCCTCGTTATGGTGCCCATTCCTGGGCGGGCTCTGATACACCCCGAATATTTGGGTGACATCGATTACGATGTACAGGGTGGCAGGCAGTCCTATAGTCGCTATTTAGAGCAGCTACGTGCAATCCAGATTGTTGTCCCGCAGATTAACAGCCTATTTGAGCAGACTCACTCTAAGCCTTTGTTTTTTGCCCGTGACCATCATTGGAACCATCATGGTGCCCGCACCATCGCCAGACTGACTGCTTACGCAATCAAGGGGCAAAAGATATCGGGTATTGGAAAAAAGGCGTTTAGCAGCTACAGCGTTGGTGGCGACCATAATGATGGTAGTTTACAGCGCGCCGCACTGGAACTCTGCCAACAGCGCTACCCAAAAGAGCCGTTTAAGCTCTACCAGACTGTTGCGATGTCTAGCTCGCTCGATGATGACCTGTTTGCTGAACCAGTAGAGCCCCAGATCGTTCTAGTTGGCACCAGTAATAGCAAAGGCCGCCTACATTTTAATTTTGATGGGTTTCTTGCCCATTATGTTGGTGCGACCGTTAACAATAAAGCTAAGAGTGGCGGTGGTTTTGGTGGCGCATTAAAAGATTATCTAGGCAGCAGGGATTTCAGCGAGTCTCCGCCGAGAATTTTAGTTTGGGAGGTGCCTGGCTATTACTCCCTGAATGATCCCGCTTTTTTTGGCGACCTATTGCTCGGCCTGGAGGTTAAATCATCAAGTTAATCAACGGTTCGCTCGCAGGGCTGTTAATAGCAGCGATAAGCGCTGGGGTTAGCGCAGCAGATCAGCTGCTGGCGACAACAAGCTATGGCTATGACAGCAACCCCTTTAAATTGTCCTACCCGGAGGGATCTCAATCGGGTGCAGCATATACAACCCTTCTACTTAAATATTGGGGCAACAACCAGAGTCAGGGCAGCACCAAAAAACCCACTCTCCGCTACCGGATAGAATTGCACAGAGACATTTACAGTCAGAGTAGCAATGCTGCAGATAATTCGTCTATAAAGGGGCGCATAGACTGGACCGGGCGCTTTAAATTCGGCGAACGCAAAGCTAATCTTAACCTGAGTAGTTATGTACGCAGTGAGCAAAATAGCTACTACAGTCAGATTCAGCGTCAAGTTGCAGAAACTAGCGAGGGTGACTTAATCGAGAATCGGTTTAGTTTCGATAGTGCAGATTTTCGTGCAGAGCTAAAATATTATGTCGATAAGAAAACATCTTGGTCACTCCTATCTCAGGTTGGGCAGCGCAATTACCAGCAAGATTATGAAGATATCGGTCTTGAGCGTTTAGATTACACCGAGTTTCGTGTTCAGCCTGGCCTGCGTTACAAAGCAGACTCTGGACTTAATGCCCGGCTGTTTCTCTACCACAAATCACGCAGTTACAAGGGCCTACATAATGCACATGATAATCAATCATCACTCCTAGAGTATTCGCTAAAGGGTTACGGCGTTGCGCTGAGTAAACCCTTTCATCAACGTGTCGATGCGTCCCTGTATCTAAGTGGCTACTTTGCTCGGGATAATGGGCAAGGTATCCGTGACCTCGACTTTCACAAACTCTCAATCAACCTCAACTATCAGCTTGGCGGTGAGGCTAAAATTGTAGTGAAGGCTCAGGCCTACTGGCGAGACTATTTGAATTCAGGGCGGCCCCAGACTGAATCAGAAACAGGAACCTCTGCTAGCAGTAGGCGAGGAACAGAGGCAGAGTTGATCTATAGCAGACCGCTATTTTCTGACTTTCTTAGAGGCTCTCTGGGATTGCGTCGACAGGTTGAAACCAACGAGGTTATCGCCCTTGATTACCGTCGATATATATTTAGCATTGGCTTGCATTATGAACTGTAATATCTGTTCAGAACAATATTGTGACCGTTATCATTATTTAAATAAACTTAGTATGCGCAATCGCATAAACTGTGCTAGTGTTTTAACATGATAGAGTATTTATTGGAATTTCCTATAGGGAGCACAGGGTATGAAAGGCTTTGTTCTTGCTGGAGTAGTGGGATATCTGGAAAGTGAATATGGTGAAAAGGTGGCAGAGGCTCAAAAGGTAATGTTGGCCGATGGGCCGCTGAGTGAAGTCTATTTATCAATGGACAATTATCCTGATAATTCATTAGATGACTTGATTACGTCTGTGGCCAAAATACTTAGTATTCAAAAGTGCACATTGGCAAAGGTAATCGGCGTCTACTTGTTCTCAGAGCTTATGGTGACTAATCCAGCATGGGTCGAGCAGAGCAGCAGCGCTTATGAGCTATTAAAAAGCCATAACACTCCCTTCAATCAACTTACAGCAATGAATATGCCAGGTTTTATATCACCCTCTTTTGACTGTACCGAAATTAACTGTGATGTATTGGAGGTTATCTATCGGTCAGAATTTTTGCCTTCGGATATAGCTGAGGGTCTGATCGTTGGAATATCGTCTTATTATGATGAGCACCTGAGTATCGAAAAAATCAACGTAGAGCCACAGGTAGATTTTAACCGGAAATTTATTTTACGGCGTAAGCATGCGTAGTTTATATAAACTTAATGATTATAAAAACACGGAGTAATTCAGCCATGAATGGCCATACCATATCCTCTCTTTCATGTACTCGCGATATTTATTTATGTCGTCGCTGTTGCAACGTTTTTTTAATGTCTAAGGTTTAGGCTGCGTTAGTAAAGTGATTACCACTCTATCATTAGAGAACAAACTCCATCGTGAGACTGCTGCTCGGCATTGCGCTGAGCAGCTTCTCGAAGAGAAGAGCCGTGAGCTTTATAAAATCAATCAAGAGTTATTGCTGCGCAATCAAAAAATTGCACGGCAAAGGAAGCGTCTGCGAACCAAAGTCATCGAGCTGGAAGAGACCCGCCAGAAATTATCACAGTCCGAAAAGATGGCGGTTATTGGCCAGTTGACGGCCGGCGTAGCCCATGAAATCAACAATCCGGTGGCGTTTATCGCCAGTAATCTTGACACTCTTAGTGATTACCTAATTGACGTTATTGAGCTTATCCATAAACAACAAACCTGTTTAATGAAACTCAAAGTTGATCACGGTCACAATACGGCTAGTACGAATAGTTTACTCGATGATTTATCTAGTTTTAGCCATAGAATAGATGTCGACGGCCTACTAAACGACGCAAAGAATCTAGTCAGTGAATCTGTTGATGGTACTCACAGAGTGAAGAAAATTGTGGCGGATCTCTCCGACTTCTCGTATGTGAATGCACCCCAGGCTCGTGCTGAAGATATTAATGATCTATTGAAAAAAAGCGTCCAAATAGCGTCAAGTGAACTAAAGTATAAAGCTGATGTGGAATGGGGTTTGGCGGAGATTCCTTTGGTTGTCTGTCATGAAGGTAAAATAGGTCAGGTATTTCTTAATCTGTTGGTTAATGCCGCCCATGCAATTCATGGGCATGGATTAATACGCCTAAGTACTGGGCAGGCGGGTCATAAGGTGTGGATTGAGGTTGCTGATAATGGCTGTGGCATCTCGTCGGATTATTTGCCTAACATATTCGATCCCTTTTTTACGACCAAGGACATTGGTAAAGGTACGGGGCTGGGTTTGCATGTAGTTAAGACCGCAGTGGAGATGCATGGCGGTGAGATTTCTGTTAACAGCAAAGAAGGGTGTGGAGCGATATTTAGAATTTGTCTACCGATAGCAGGAGTAACTCGATAATAACAGTATCCGGAGTTTTTGAATTACACCGCGATACAGATTAAATATAACTAATGACAGTGTGAGAATTATCACTATTAGCACTGTTGTATAGTCCGTAAATTTGGTCGCCAGTTCTAACTGGTGGTGCTAGAAGGCACTGATAATATTGACCAAAATCACTAGGGAGGTGGCTACTACACATGAATAATAATCAACCTACGATACTGTTGGTGGATGATGATAAGCCAGTGCTTTCATCTCTGATACGCTGTCTAGCACGCCTAGAAGTGAACTTAGTCGACTTCACCTGCCCGCAGCGAGCATTAGAATATGCAACTAATAATCGCCCCGATCTGGTGATTTCGGATCAGCGTATGCCGTTGATGACGGGTAGCGAAATGCTCGCCAAAATAAAGGCGCTATGGCCGGATGTACAAACCATTATCCTCAGTGGCTACAGCGATATTAATTCCTTTAGCGATGCGATAGATCGGCGTATTATCGACCGCTTTATCAGCAAGCCTTGGGATAATAATGAGTTACGTATGATTGCCAGTGCTGCGCTTCGCGAGCAGGGATTATTTGGCATTAGCGCTGAAATGAAGTCATCTCAGGCTACAGACTTCCACGGTATGATAAGTATCAATCCAGCGATGTATCGTTTGTTCGAGCGTATTACCAAGTCGGCGAGAGCCAATATACCTATTTTTATTTCCGGTGAGACGGGCACTGGTAAAGAGTTGGTTGCCCGAGCCTGCCATGCCGAGAGCCCCCGAAAGTCACAGCCGTTTATTGCGGTTAACTGTGCCAACTTTAATGAACATCTGATTGAGTCACAGCTATTTGGCCATAAGAAAGGCGCCTTTACTGGCGCCACGGCGGAGCATCATGGGCTTTTTGCCGCGTGCCAGCAAGGCACGCTATTTCTTGATGAGGTGACCACATTGCCGCTACCGATGCAGGCGAAGCTGCTGCGGGTTATTCAGGAGCGTGAATTCTCACCGGTTGGAAGCCATCAGACCTATCCCTTCGCCGCACAGCTACTGACCGCTTCGTCTACAACTTTAGCCGAAGCGGTCGAGCGAGGTCAGTTTCGTGAGGACCTCTATTATAGGCTTAACGTTATTCCCATCACATTGCCTTTGCTGCGGGATCGTGGAGAGGATGTGGTGGTTATGGCTGAGCACTTTTTACAGGTCTTTGCGCGACTTGAGCAGAAGAGTTTTCAAGGCTTTAATGGGTCTGCCAAGCTATTTTTACGCCAGTATCATTGGCCAGGGAATGTCCGTCAGTTAGAAAACCTAATCCACAACATCGTGGTAATGACTGATCACAAAATTATTGATAGTGGGCCACTTCAATCGGCGTTAGAGGGCGACGTCAGTAGGCCTAAAATGAACGCTTCAATGACTGAAAAAATGGTCTCTCAACCATCAGATGCATCGCCAATGACCCAAGTAAGGCCTCTGTGGCAGGTCGAGAAAAGTTCTATTGAAGATGCTATTAGCCTGTGTGGCGGTAATGTACCTAGGGCAGCTGCGCTGCTGGAGGTAAGCCCATCCACAATTTATCGCAAACAAAAGCACTGGTGAGCTGTCCCAGTCGAGTCATTGATAGCGGTTTGATGAAGAGCAGTTTGCATTTTACAACACCGATGTGCGTTGCATTCTGCAACATCTGTATTTGTATGATAATTATAACTATCCAAAATACTACGTAAGTGACTGATATTAATGAAATAAAAGATCCCAAATGGCAGTTGGCACGGAGTTTGCGATGATCTAAAGCATAGGTGATGTCATTGCGACCCACCAACCACGGCTGCCATGCCATAGGGAGATACAATGTTAAATGAAAATGGAATAGATTCGTCAGTGGACCTTAGCGAGATGGAGCGGCTCAGTAACCTTAATGTTCCTGATGCTGCTCAACAAAATGTTTGGGCGCCTAAACAGGAGTTGAATATCAACCCATTGCCCGCGGCCAATGATAGTGACTTACGTTTTACTCTTGATTTTTTTCAGAGTCCAAGTCAGTTGCCGGCTACTGAGATCGCAGTAAAGCCAACTATTAGCGTCCTTGGCCTAGGTTATGTCGGTGCTGTGTCTGCCGCCTGTTTTTGCGATCGCGGCCATTCGGTGATTGGTGTGGATCCAGATGTTGTGAGGGTAGATACTCTAAACCGCGGCGAATCCCCGATCGTTGAAGAGGGGCTGGCTGAACTGCTCGGACAGGCCCGTCAGATCGGTCGCCTTGAAGCTATCTGTGATACCCATTCTGCGGTGATCGAGTCAGACATTACTCTAGTCTGCGTAGGCACGCCTACCGGCCCCACCGGTGAATGCGACCTAAAGTACTTGCGCATGGCTTCCGAGCAGATTGGCGGCGCCTTGGGCCTAAAGCAAGACTATCATCTTGTGGCTTTTCGCAGCACCGTGCCACCCAAAACAACCCGTGAGGTGTTGATTCCAATTTTGGAAGCAACTTCGGGAAAGCGTTGCGGTAAAGACTTTGGGGTTTGTTTTAATCCCGAGTTTTTACGCGAGAGTACTGCCATCAGTGATTTCTACGAGCCGCCAAAAACAGTGATTGGCGCGGTTGATCAACGTAGTGCAGCAGCGCTCGCTCAGCTTTATAAAGGCCTACCTGGAGAGTTAATTGAAACCAGTATTGAGGCAGCCGAGTTTGTAAAGTACATAGACAATACTTGGCATGGACTGAAAGTCGGTTTTGGTAATGAAGTGGGGCGTCTGTGCAAAATGGTTGGTGTGGACAGCCATCAGGTGATGGATATATTTGTTAAAGACACCAAGCTAAATTTATCCCCTTATTACCTTAGGCCCGGGTTCGCCTTTGGCGGCTCCTGTCTGCCTAAAGACACCCGCGGCATTATGCATTTAGCGGCAGCTAACGCGGTCAGTACGCCGTTGATCGACAGTATCATCCATTCCAATGACAAGCATATAGAACATACTCTGGCGCTGATTGCTGAGCACAGAGTAAAACGCATCGGCATTGTTGGCCTGACCTTTAAAGCACATACCGATGACTTGCGCGAGAGCCCACTATTAGAGTTAGCTAGGCAGCTGCACGATCAAGGTCATGTCGTTAGTTACTTTGACCCTAACGCTTCCTCTGCAGACCTATTGAGAATGGGCATGGATAAACACACCAGCCATTCTGGCTGTACGAATATCGATCAGCTTGTTGGATCAGTCGATCTTCTGGTGGTTGGCCACAATACCGATTACGGCCGCGAGGCAGCTCAGGCCGCCAAGCGCTTTATGCCGGTGATTGATTTAGTGGGTTTAGGGAATTCGTTCAAGTATGCCAAAAACTGTGAGGGTGTCTGTTGGTAGATTGGGCTTCTGTTGTTAATGATAAAACTGAAACATGTTCAGTATTCAGTGTTACGTACTAAAGGAATCTTGAATTGATGGAATGTTATTCACAGGGGTAGTTCCAGTGAAGTCCAGCCTGACTAAAGATGCAGCGCGATAAAATATAAGGAAGTGAGAACAGATATGGATATTCAAAAACAAAAAACCGGCACCCAGTCACTCATGGCTGATGTTGTACCAGTGATTCTCTCCGGTGGCTCCGGCACACGCCTGTGGCCAAAGTCGCGGAAAAAATTTCCCAAGCAGCTACTCAAACTGAACGGCGCCAAGTCGATGATTCAGCGGACTGTGGAACGTGTCCCCGATCTACAAAACCCCATTGTGGTATGCAACGAAGAACAGCGCTTTATGATTGCTAAACAACTGCAGGAAGTTGACTGCCGTGGCACCATGATTGTCGAACCCTGTTCGCGAAACACTGCTCCAGCTATAGCAATTGCTGCGCTGCAGGCGATATCTCAGGGCGGCGATCCACTCTTGCTGGTCCAGCCTGCCGATCATCTGATCGGTGATCAAGAGGCATTTCAGACTGCATTAGACGCGGCGTTACTACTCGCCGACGCAGACAAAATAGTAACCTTTGGCGTACCGCCGGCAGTCGCGGATACCGGCTTCGGTTATATCAAGGTCGCGGCTGGGTATGGTAACTCAGGCTCTGAGGAAGGGGAGAAAATAGAGCGCTTTGTAGAGAAACCTGATCTGGCAACCGCAAACAAATATTTAAGGAGTGGCGATTACTTTTGGAATAGCGGCATGTTTTTATTTAAAGCCAGCGTCTATTTAAGTGAGCTTCAAAACCACCACCCTGACATGTTCGCTCAGTGCCAAAATGCCTATAGATCGTCTGTGCTGCAAGCTGGTGTTATCTGTTTGCCTGAGCCAATATTTGCACTCTGTCCGAATGACTCTATCGACTATGCGATTATGGAGAAAACTGATCTTGCGTGGCTGGTGCCACTAAACACCAGTTGGAAGGATCTAGGTAACTGGTCGGCGATGTGGGAATCGGCGGAAAAGGATTCCGAGGGTAACGTGCAGTGGGGTGATGTCTTGGCCGAGGATTGTGATAATAGTTTCTTTCAAAGTGATGGCCGTTTAATTGCCGCAATCGGGGTAAAGGATCTGATTGTTGTGGACACTAAAGATGCTATTTTGGTGGCAGATAAAAGCCGTGTGCAAGAGGTAAAAAGTCTGGTTGCAAGGCTCGAGCAGCAGGGGAGAACTGAGCACCTTTCGCACCGCGAAGTTATGCGCCCATGGGGCAGCTATGACTCTATAGGTCAGGGTCATCGCTTTCAGGTCAAATTAATCAAGGTTAGCCCCGGTGAGAGTCTGTCACTGCAAATGCATCATTATCGCGCCGAACACTGGATCGTGGTTAGTGGGACCGCCTTAGTAGAGCGTGATGGTGAAGAGCAGCTGGTGTCAGAAAATGAATCCGTGTATATCCAAATTGGCCAGCGCCATCGCCTGACTAACCCCGGATGTTTACCGTTACAGCTAATTGAGGTTCAGAGCGGCTGCTATTTAGGCGAGGATGACATTGTCCGCTACAGCGACAATTACAACCGCATAGAACAAGTGACCGCTTAAATAAAGCGATACAAAAGAGCCGCCAGCATGCAAGGAAGTATCTTATGAAAGGATTACTATTCACCTCGTTTTTACACCTGGTTGAAACAGAGTACGGGCTAGAGATGGTCGACGAAGTAATTGCCGACGCCGCACCTAAAAGCGGAGGTATTTATACGACTGTCGGCAATTACGATCATAACGAATTGATTGCAATGATTGCCGTGCTGAGTAAAAAGATTAATCTCTCGGTGGCACACCTTAATAAAACCTTTGGTGTCTATCTTTTTGCCGAGCTAATAGCCGCATACCCTCAGTGGATCACCGACCTAAATTCATCTTTTTCGCTGCTGTGTAAGGTCGATGGCTATATTCATGGGGAAGTTAAAAAGCTTTATCCAGATGCCTCTCCTCCGTCAGTTAAATGTACCCAGTACAGCGAGACACGCATGGAGATGATATATCAGTCTCCACGCTGCATGGGGGATGTCGCTGAGGGTTTGATATTGGGTTGTGCAGCGTACTACCAAGAAAAAATAACTGTCTGTCGGGAATCCATGGGTGATAGTCACGGATCTTCTGAGCGTTTCTTGTTGACGCTAGCGCCGTCAATAAATAGAGCGGCGGTAGAGGCATAAAAACCCTCCGAGTTCTCTTTAGTAATTGATCTTATTTACTAAGGCCATTCCACTAAATACTTAATAGGCTCATACAGAAAATTGTGCGGGTTTTGTGCATGAGCTTCATCAGTAACTGTCGAAATAGGTTGGTATATTTAGCCTATTTCGGCACCAGATTTGGCAACCTATCATCGGCCTAGAGCAAGCCTGCTTTTAATGCACCCCAGCCTATTCCACCATTATCGTTTACTGTACTTCAAGAAATAGGCCTGCATATCGCGCTTGATTTCAGGGCCGTAGAGATACAGGCCTATGATGTTGGGAATGGAGATTAAAAACACCATTGCATCGGAAAAATCTAACACCGCCGACAGCTGAATCATACAGCCGATTGCCACAAAGCCGCAGAATATGGTTTTAAATAATAGCTGGGTCATGGCGCCTTCGCCAAACAAATAGGTCCAGCCTTTAAGCCCATAATAAGACCAGGCAATGGTTGTTGAAAATGCGAAGAGGAGGGCGGCTACAGCTATTACATAGGGTGCCCAACTTACATGGTGGGCAAATGCTGCAGAGGTTAATGCAATGCCTTCCAGCCCACGGCCATCGTCTAACAGACCATTGGGGATCGCCGTGGTGACGATCACTAACGAGGTTAATGTGCAGATCACCATGGAATCAATAAAGGGTTCGAGTAGCGATACCAATCCTTCGGTTACCGGCTCATCGGTCATTACCGCAGAATGGGCAATTGAGGCCGAACCAATGCCGGCTTCGTTTGAAAATAAGGCACGCTGAAAGCCAATAATAATAGCGCCGACCATGCCGCCCTGTGCACTGGTCCAGGTAAAAGCGCTTTTGACAATCAAGGCGATAGCCCCTAAAAGGTGCTCTGCGCTCATAGCGATAATAACTACTGCAGAGACCATATAAAGTACTGCCATAAAGGGCACAATACGCGAAGCGGTGGTGGCTATAGAGCGTATGCCACCCAATATAACCAGAGCAACAGTGCCCGCCATTAGCAGGCCAAATAACCAGCCACGGCCATAGAAAAAGCTATTTTCGCCGCCAGTAATGCCCAGTACCTGCACATAGGCCTGGTTGGACTGGAACATATTGCCAATACCCAGACAGCCAATCACTAGGGCTGCTGCATAGAAACAGCCCAGAAACTTGCCGGTTTTGGGCCAGTTACGATCGAGGAAATAGCGCTCTAAGTAATACATGGGGCCGCCAGATACCGAACCGTCGGCGTTAATGCGACGGTACTTAACACCCAGTGTACATTCGACAAACTTGGTAGCCATTGCTAAGAAGCCTGCCATAAACAGCCAGAAAGCTGCACCTGGGCCGCCGATGGTAATCGCAACAGCGACACCACCGATATTACTGACGCCGACAGTGCCAGATATAGCCGTGGATAGGGCGTTAAAGTGGGAAATCTCACCGGGCTTTTTACTGCCGCCAGCCTGTGAACCGCGAAGGATTCCGATGGCATGACTAAAGCCGCGGAAGTTAATTAGACGTAAATAAGAGGTAAACCAGAGCGAGGCTACGGCGAGCCAGATCACAATAAGCGGAAAATCCTGATTGAAAATTTCGATGGGGTAAAACACCACATCCGACAGTCCCTTTGCTAGTGGTCTGATGAGGGCCTCAAGCTGCGAATCGATACTCATATATATCCCCTAGGCACGAATCTTATGCTCGCACTCTTGTTATAAGTGGCCCTAATATCTAACAAATTACTTTATATTATTATCTTAACTCATTGTTTTTATTATAC